>Ga0315336_1000464_pt1 | contig 113177 bp, 97 predicted proteins | sample ASW5metaG_FD_204512 | JGI IMG/M metagenome (GOLD analysis project Ga0315336, IMG submission 204512) | Ammonia-oxidizing marine archaeal communities from Monterey Bay, California, United States - ASW #5 | ecosystem: Environmental > Aquatic > Marine > Intertidal zone | place: USA: California... | reverse complement strand
CACCGCGACCGTCGAGCCGGGCGGCGCCTTGGCGGTGTTGACCACGGCACCGACGCCGGTGACGACGGCGCAACCGAACAGCGCGGCATCGACCATCGGTACGTCCCGGTCGATGACGATCACCGAATCTTCGCAGGCCACCATGTATTCGGCGAAACACGATACACCATTGGTGTGATGCACCGGCGCGCCGTTCAGCGATAGCCGGCGGTTACCGTTGACCAGCGCGCCCGTCGCCCGGGCGTTGAAGGCGGTGCTGCAGAGGTTTGGCCGGCCGGTGGTGCAATATTCGCAGGTGCCGCAAATCGGCACGAAGCTCATCACCACATGGTCGCCGGCTTTGCATTTGCTAACATCCTTGCCGACTTCCATGACCACGCCGGCCGCCTCGTGGCCCGGCACCATCGGCATCTTACGTTCCATGATGCCGCGGATCATCGACAGGTCGGAATGACACAGGCCGGCGGCCCCGGTCTTGATCAGCACCTCGTCGTCGCCCGGCGGATCGAGGGTAACCTCCTCGATAACCAGCGGCTTGGTTTCGGCAAATGGGTGCGCTTTGCCCTGTTCGAACAGAACGGCGGCTTTCATTTTCATGGAACGCTTTCCTCCCAAAGGCTTGCCGACGGGGTCAATCCTGGTGGGCGGTGTGGAAATTACCAATCCCGGATTGCGCCCATATCCACGGCAACGGTACAATTGCGGACGGGAAATGAGACTCTAAAGCGGAATCGATTGCTTCGAAAGGGCCACAAATGAACGAAATCAACAGTCCGTACAAATGGGTTGGCACCAATCCGGTTCGCCCGGACGGCGTCCCAAAAGTGACCGGGCTGGCCAAGTTCGGCGACGACTATGTTCTGCCGGGCGCCCTGTACGGCAAGGTTCTGCGCAGCCCCCATGCCCATGCGCGCATCAAGTCGATCGATACGTCGAAAGCCGAGGCCTTGGCCGGCGTCAAGGCGGTCATGACGTCCGCCGACCTGCCGGAGCAAAATTTCGCCTATGTCGGCCCGGAGCGCTTGGCCGCCAACTTTTGGCACATCACGCGCAACATCATGGCGCGCGAGAAGGTGCTCTACGAGGGTCACGCCGTCGCCGCCGTCGCCGCGATCAGCGCCAAGATTGCCGCCGAGGCGGTGCAGCTGATTGAAGTCGACTATGAACCGCTGCCACATGTGATCGACGTCGAGGACGCGGCGGCCGACGACGCGCCGCTGTTGTTCGAGGACATGATTACCCGCGGCATCGAGCCGGCGCCCACCAAACCCTCCAACATCACCAAACGGGTCGAATTTGCCATCGGCGATGTCGAGGCCGGTTTCGCCGAGGCCGATGAAATCATCGATAAGGACTATCGCACCGCGGCGGTCCACCAGGGCTATATCGAGCCCCACGCCTGTCTCGCCCGCTACGACCCCGACGGTCAAGCCGAGCTTTGGAGCGCCAGCCAAGGCCATTTCGTGGTGCGCAACCTGACGGCCAAGATCGTCGGCATGAAGCTCGGCGACTTGAAAGTCAATCCGGCGGAAATCGGCGGTGCCTTCGGCGGCAAGACCGTTGTTTATCTTGAACCGCTGGCCATCGTGCTGTCGAAGAAATCCGGCTTCCCCGTGCGCATGGCGATGAGCCGCGGCGAAGTCTTTCAATCCACCGGCCCGACATCGGGTTCCCATCTCAGGGTCAAGATCGGCGTCAAGCAGGACGGCACCATCACCGCCGCCTTTGGCGAGTTCAAATATCAGGCCGGCGCCTTTCCAGGCGCGCCGGTGATCAACGGCTGCCTGTGCGCCTTCGCGCCCTACGCCATCGCCAACCAGAAAACCATCGGTTACGACGTCGTCTGCAACCGGCCGAAGACCGCCGCCTACCGGGCGCCGGGCTCGCCGATCTCCAACTTTGCCGTCGAAAGCACCCTCGACATCGTCGCCAAGACGATCGGCATGGATCCGCTTGAACTGCGGCTGAAGAATGCCGCCCATGTCGGCACGCCGATGATCGCCGGCAACGAGCTCAGCCACGAAGGCTACAGCGACACGGTGCAGGCGATCCTGGACCACCCGGGCTATCAGGTGCCGCTTGGGCCGAACCAGGGGCGCGGTGCCGCCTCCGGCTATTGGTTCAATGGGGCCGGCGAATCCGGCGCCACCGTCTACGTCAATGCGGACGGCACCGCGGTTGTCGCGACGGGTAGCCCCGATGTCGGCGGGTCGCGCGCCTCCATGGCGATCATGGCAGCCGAAACCCTCGGCATCCCCTACGATCAAGTCCGGGCCACGGTCAACGACACCACATCGGTGCCCTATACCCATGTTACCGGCGGCTCGCGCGTCACCTATGCCAGCGGCCTGGCGGTGATCCAGGCCTGCGAGAAGGTCATCGTCGACCTCAGGACCCGCGCCGCCAAGCTCTGGAACGTCGATGTCGAGGGCGTCGACTGGGTCGATGGCGAAGCCAGACCCTCGAGCAGCAATGTCGGCGAATTCGAGCCGTTGTCGCTGAAGGAGCTCGCGGCCAAGGCGAGCGCCACCGGCGGCCCCATCGGCACCTCCAACTCGGTCGCCGCGAGCGGCCAGGCGCCGGGTTTCGCCACGCAGTTCTGCGACGTCGAGGTTGATCCGGAAACCGGCAAAGTCACGATCCTGCGTTTCGTCGTCGCCCAGGATGCCGGCCGCGCCATCCACCGCGGCTATGTCGAAGGGCAGATGCAAGGCGGCGTGGTGCAGGGCATCGGCTGGGCCTTGAACGAGGAATACATCTACGACAAGGATGGCCGGTTGGAGAATCCGGGTTTTCTGGACTACCGCATGCCGGTCGCCTCCGACTTGCCGTTTATCGAAACCGTGGTCGTCGAAGTACCGAACCCCAATCATCCGTTCGGCGTCAAAGGCGTTGGCGAAGTCAATATTTGCCCGACCATGGCCTCGGTCGCCAATGCCATCGCCAACGCGGTCGGCCGGCGCATGGACCAGCTGCCGATGTCGCCACCGAAAGTCCTGGCAGCCTTGGACCACCGCGACGGCAACGAGCTATAGCAGGTGCCTATGCGAACCCTAACCGAGAAACAGCGCCAAGACTGGGCGATCGACGGCTATATCTGTCTGGAGCAGGCTTTCAGTCCCGATGAAGTCGCGTTCTACTGTGATCAGATCGACCGGATGCGGCCGCAGCCGGGATGGGAGCCGACCAATTTGCAGCGCGGCCATTACGGCTGGGTCGAGCAGAGCGCCGATCAGAATCCTGAAAGCTTCATGGATCGCCGCGACATCCTTAGCTACGACGACGCATTCATCGATTTGATCGACCGGCCCGAGGTTTTCGATTTGATCGTCGATATCATGGGTCCTTATCTGCTGCTGAGCATGTCGCAAGCCATCGTGCGGGCGGCGACGCCGGATTTTCCGGGCTTCACCCACACCGACGGCGGCGAGGCGCTGAGGCGTATCCGGGTGACCGAAACCAGCCGGCCGCTGGCGATGAAGGCACTTTACATTTTGACCGACGTCGACGCGCCGGACAGCGGCAATTTCGTCGTGTTTCCGGGCAGTCACTTGCGGCCGTTCCCGGAGAACGCCGATCCCGAACTGACGCCGCATTCGCCGGGCGCAGTGCAGCTCACCGGCAAGGCCGGCGATTGTTTCCTGTTCTCCCACGCGCTGTGGCACGGGCCGGCGCCGAATTTGTCTGGCCGAGCCCGCAAGACGCTGCTCTACAATTATTGCCAAATGTGCGTGCGCGCCTACGACTTCGAGACCGTGTCCAGTGTCATGAACCGCTGTACGCCGCGGCAGCGCCGCCTGCTCGGTGATCTGGGTCACGATTTTCGGCCGGGCTCGTACTTCTACGCGCCGCTCGACCAGCCCGAGGTGATCTGCAACTAGGGCGAAATATCAAATGCGGTTCGGGGTTTTCGATCATTTGGATCACGCGGCCGGCTCGCTTGGCGAGCTCTACGATATGCGTCTCACGTTGATCGAGAAGTATGACGCCGCCGGTTTCCATGCCTATCACCTGGCCGAACATCACGGCACCAATCTCGGCGCGGCGCCGTCGCCGGCCCTTTTCCTGGCGGCAGCGGCCCAGCGCTCGCGCCAGCTCAGGCTCGGGGCCATGGTTTTTTGCTTGCCGCTCTATCATCCGGTCCGGCTGCTCGAAGAGATCTGCATGTTGGATCAGATGAGCAACGGCCGGCTGGAGCTTGGCATCGGCCGCGGTATTTCGCCGATTGAAGGCGATTTTTTCGACGTCGACGTGGCCGATGCACCAGCTATGTATCGCGAAGCATTTGATCTCATCCGATGCGGCCTAGACGGCGACATCCTGACCTTCGCTGGCCAATACTACACCGTGACCGACATGCCCATGGTGCTGACGCCGCAACAGCGGCCGCATCCACCGTTTTGGGTCGGCATCGGCACGGCCGACAGCGCCGTCTGGCCGGCGCAAAACAACATCAACATCATTACCAACCAAACCGCCGAACGGGTACGCGCCGTGACCGATCGCTATCGCCACGAATGGCAAGGCCAAGACGAAACCCGGTTGCCGATGATGGGCATGACCCGGCATGTCATCATCGCCGACGACGGCGACGAAGCGCGGGCGATCGGGCGCCGCGCCTATTTGCCATGGCGGGCTGCCTTCATGCGGCTTTGGGACAAACATGGCATGCTGCCGATCAATGTTAGATTGCCGCCGGATTTCGAGGCGTTTGCCGCGGCCGGCCAGGCCATCGCCGGTACACCCGACCAGGTGGCAGCAGAAATCGAGCGCCAAATTGCGGTCAGCGGCATCAATTATTTCCTGTGCCGGTTCGCTTTCGGCGACATGACCCTGGCAGAAGCGGGCCGGTCCGTTGATCTGTTCACGGCTCGGTTCATGCGGTAGCGCCGGCCTAGTCGCCTGGTCAGACCCAGATGTCGTCCTGATCGTCTGATCCGCTACCAATGCCAAAGACTTCCGGCCAGGGCAGCGCCGGATCAAGGAACGTGATCGAGAAGCTATCGACGCCGTCGATGGTCAAGGTAACGTCATCGTTCTCCGTATCACCGTCGAAATCACCCTGGGTAAGGAGGATGGCGTTGCCGCGATCCAACTGATCGTCCTTGCCATCGGTGTAAACACCGCCCAAACCGTCAAATATGGCTTTGAGGTCGACCGAGTGATGGACACCGTTGCCGGTATCATCTGGATCGCCGGAGAAATTGTCGAAGTCGGAAATAACGTGGTGTCCGTCGGCATCGGCATAAACATAAACGCCGTCACCATCGGGATCGCCTTCGGTGGCCAGCGGCCCTTGATCGTTATCGGCAATCGGGTCCGCGGATTGTGCTTCGACGATGTCGGCCAACGACAATTGCCGGTCATAGAGCAACAGATCCGCGATTTCACCGTGGAAAAATTGATTGGCGCCGTCGCTGGAGAAATCCTCGGCGAGTCCGGTCGAAGCGCCGATGACGAGCGACGCGAGATTCCCGACACCGCCAGAGGATGCGCCGAGGCCGCCGGTATAGTCGTCATTGGCCACCAGGGTGCCGTCAAGATGCAGGGTCAGGCCGCCGGCACCCCAACTGACGGTTACCTGGTGCGGTGCGTCAGCGCTGATCGCGTCCGTCGCAGACTTTAGATAGTAGCTTTGGTCGATGCTTTGCATACGGAACACCAATTGGCCATCGACCAGCTTGACCGAGAAATGGCCGCCGGTGTCGAAGCCGAAGGAGTCCTTGGAAATCAAGCCTTGCATACCGTTCAAGTCGGCGGCCGTAAACGAAAACGACATCGTGCCTTCATCTACCGTGAAGCTGTCGGAATGGGCGATTTCCGCAAACTGACCGTTGCCATCGAACGTCGCCGACGATTGCCCGTCGATCAGCAGCGCGAGCGGCGCCTCTCCGTCCTCCAGGCTGGGTGCAGTCTTGTCCTCAGCGGCGATTTCCGTATCGACGTCCTCGTCCTGGAATTCGGCGGGGTTCATTTGCTGATCATAAATCCGGACGTCGGCTATTTCGCCTTGGAAGAATCGGTGCGCGTTCTCGCTCGAGGTGTCTTCGGCAAGCTCGGTCGAGGCACCAATCACCCACGGCGCAAAATTGCCGTCCCCACCGGACGAGGTACCGAGACCGCCGGTATAGGCATCTGTCGCGACCAATGCGCCATCAAGATAAAGCGCAAGTCCGTCGCTGCCCCAATTGACCGTCGCCGTGTGCCACGTCGCGGCACTGACAGTACCGGGTTCGGATACCAAATAAAAGCTCTGGTCGGTGCTTTGTAGGCGGAACTTCAGCTGATCGCCGACGAGCTTCAGCACGAAGTGACCGCCGGTGTCATAGCCGAAGGAATCTTTGGAGATCAGCCCCTGGGTGCCGTCCAGATCGTCGGCTTTGAAGTCAATCGTAAGCGTGCCGTCGTCCAGCAAGAAGGCTTCGCGATGGGCGATCTCGGCGAACTGGCCGTTGCCGTCGAAGTACGTCGGCTGGGCGTCGCCGATCCGAACGATCTGTACGTCAGTTGTCGTGGTCTCGTCGGTGGCCGGCGTTTGCGTGTCGACGGGCTGCGGATCGGTTTCTTCGGGCTCGGCGGGCTGCTGACCGGTTTCCTCGGGCTCGGCGGGCGGCGGCGTTTGCGTCTCCGGCTCCGTCGTCTCGGCCGCCGCAACTTGAGCGGCGGCTATTTCCGACGGAGTCATCGCCTGATCATAGATCATGACATCCGCGATCTCGCCGTGGAAGAACAGGTTGGCGCCTTGACTGGTGAAATCGTCCGCCACCGCGGTCGAGGCACCGATCACCAGGGGCGCGAAGTTACCGGCACCGCCGGAAGTCGCCCCGAGTCCGCCGCCATAGGCGTTGCTTGCCACAGCCACGCCGTCGAGAAAGAGCACCAGGCCGGCGGCGCCCCAATTCATCGTAACCGTATGCCAGCTGTTCGCGGTTACAGTAGCGGCGGATTCGAGATAGTAGCTTTGACCCGTGCTCTGCACGCGATAGACGAGCCGGCCGCCGTCCAGCCGCAAGCTGATATGTCCACCAGTGTCAAAGCCGAACGAATCTTTCGAGATCAGACCCTGCATGCCGTTCAGGTCATTGGCGTTGAATGCCAGAGTCAACGTGCCTTCATCGAGCATGAAGGCCTGCTCGTGCGCGACTTCGATCAATTGGTCATGGCCATTGAATTGCGCCGCGGTTTGACCGGCCATCGTGATCACGATCGGCGCATTGGCGCCTTCTTGATCGGTGTCGCCTGTCGTAGCGTCCACGGTTTCGGTTGGCGTTGGCGGGTCTTCCTGCGGCTGCTCCGCGGGCGCTGGTGCCGTGTCCGGTTCCGGATCGGGCTCGAAAGGCACCGCGTCCGGCGTACCGTAGGCGACGTCGACGGAGCCGCCGCCGGAACTTTCAATGATCTTGATGTTGTGCGGATTGATGATCAGCAAGTCGTCGGCGTTGACTTTGCTGCCGCTCGAGACATCGAACAAGGTGACCGAATTGCCGGAATAGTCCGACAGATCCAAGGTCATGTCGTTGATTTCGATATCGCTGCCGCTGCCGGTGATCTTGAACAGCGTGCTCACCGAGCCGGTCAGTTTGATGGTGTCGCCGGAAAACGTCCAATGACCTTTGGCGTGGTCGAGAAACGCGAACCAGCCGCTGCCGGAGCTTTCGAAGTAGGTGTCGTAGAAGTGGATCTCGTCGACCAGCTGGTTGCCCGATTGCCCGGATGTGAAGAAGGCAACGTCGGAAACCTTAAAGCTGCCGCCAATGACATCGATATTGTAGGAATCAAGCCGGCCGTCTTCGTTGATTTCGTTGCCTTCGTTATAGAATTGAAACGCGTGCTCGACGTTTTCCACGGTCAGATTTTTGTAGGTATTGTCGCGGCCGCGCACGGACACGGCGATGCCGCGGCCGGCATCGTCGATATGCACATCCTCGAACGTTGCACCCCAGGCGCCGGCGTGAGTGCTTAAGCCCACGCTGATGTTGTCGACGACCGTGAGACCGACGACCGTCAAATCGTGGTCTGGCCCATAGTTCTCGATATCGGATTTGCTGCTCGGGCTGATGAAACCGGAATCGACGGCATCGACAATCGTCGTGACGTTGACCTTGTGCTCTCCGGTCGAATAAACGGTGTTGTTTTTCGACGAAATCGAATTGATGCCGTAGGTAAAAGACCAGGGATTTTGGATCCTGACGCCATCGGCCAGCTGCGGATCGGTGACCACGGCATTGATTGTGTCTTTAAGCGTGACCAGGGGACGGCCGGAGGTCGACAAGTCCGGTGAGACAATGACCGGATCGACCATGGTGCTGAAACTGATCTGCGACTTCTGATAGCTCAGGTCGCCGTTGATTTCCGGATCGATCAACCAGACGGTCCCGTCGTCATATTTGGCGGCGCGGATGTCGGTTTGATATAGCTCCTGCGCCGATAAGGCGCCATCGAGGGTCACCGAATTGCCGTCGATCTTGGTCACCTGCATGGCTTCGCCCATGCGCCGGCTGTCCGTCCGGCCGCCAGGTGCGGTGTCTTCGCTGACGATCTTTATCCAGTCGCCGACGGCAAGATCGCCCGGCAGGCCGCCGGCGAAGCTGATCACGGCATTGCCGTTCGCTTCGCTGAGATTGGAAACCGACTTGATCCAATCGTGGGATCCTTCGAAGGACAGGCCGGTGTTGGTATTCAAGTCGATACGGCCGCCGTTGAAATCGATGATAACGGTCTTGCCGGTGATGTTTTTCGTGGAAAAGCTGGAATTGAAGTCGATCTCGGCGCCCTTCGGCAGGACGATCCGCGTGATTTCACCAACCTCGGCGGCATTGATCGCCTGTTCAAGTGCCGATTGGGTGGCATTCGCTAGAGTGATGACCGTGTCGGCGGTGGGCGGCGTCGGAACGGTTAGTGTGTTAACGGTCATTCAACTGATCCCCTAGTGCATCGTCCAAAAGCGCCGATTTCTCTCAGCAACGGGGACAGTTTTAGGAAAAACCAATCGCCGAAATGTTAATGTCCTGTGGCAAAAACGGGTCAATGCGAGACCTCACACCCGCGCGCCCAACATTGGACGGCTATTGCATTCTGCAATAGCTAAAACGTATTAATTCTGGTCGCCTGAAACTTTAGAAAACTATGGTGAAGAATTGGTAAATCCGACGGCCATGTCCGGCTGGCGCGGGCTAAGGCTTTGACCTTGGGCGCCGGCACTGAAATAGTGGCCGACCCCTTCGACAAAGGCGCCTTCGATGTACCAGCACTCTGCCGCCGGCGGCGACAAAACCGGGTACGCAAGCCTCCGGCTGGTCGCGTCGCTGCTGCTGCTGACCATCGGCGGTTCCGGTATGTACGCCGCTATTGTCATTCTGACGCCGGTCATTGCGGAGTTCGGCCTGTCACGCTCGGCCGCGTCGCTGCCCTACTTCGCGACGATGATCGGCTTCGGCCTCGGCGGCATCATGATGGGCCGGCTGTCCGATCGATACGGCGTGATGATACCGGTATTGTTCGGCGGCTTTAGCCTTGCCGGCGGCTATTTCCTTGCCGCGTCGGCCACGTCGCCGCTGGTGTTTTTCGTCTCCCATGGCCTGCTGATCGGCTTCTTCGGCATGTCGCCGTCCTTCGCGCCGCTGATTGCCGACATATCCCATTGGTTTGTGCGCCGGCGCGGTCTGGCGGTCGCCATCGTCATCAGCGGCAGTTATCTGGCCGGCGCCGTCTGGCCGCCGATCATCCAATACGGCTTCGACCAAGTCGGCTGGCGCCAGACCTACTGGGCCCTCGGCATTTTTTGTGTGGTTTCGAACCTGGTACTGGCACCGTTGCTCCACCGGCGCCCGCCGGCGGCAGCAGGCGCTGACACCGAGCACGCGGGGCGCCACAGCGGCCGGCCGCTCGGCTTCGGGCCCGGCACGTTGCAGTGTCTGCTCTGCACCGCCGGTGTCGCCTGTTGTGCGGCCATGGCCATGCCGCAAGTGCATATCATGGCACTCGCCGGCGACCTCGGACACGCCGCCGCCCGCGGCGCCGAAATGCTGGCGCTGATGCTGGCCTGCGGCATCGTCAGCCGCCTCACGTCGGGTTGGATATCGGACCGCATCGGCGGGCTGCGGACCTTGCTGCTCGGGTCGGGCATGCAGGCCGTTGCACTGGTGCTGTTCATGCCGGTCGACAGTCTGATCGGCCTCTATGTGATGTCCGCTCTATTCGGCCTTACCCAAGGCGGCATCGTGCCGTCATACGCCATCATCATCCGCGCCTATTTCCGGCCCGGCGAGGCCGGCTGGCGCATTGCCACGATCATGCTGGCGACAATGATCGGCATGGCCCTTGGCGGTTGGATGGCCGGCATGCTCTATGACCTGACCGGTTCCTATGACGCCGCGTTCATTAACGGCATCGGCTTCAATATCCTCAACATGGCGATCGCCGGTGGCCTGCTGCGGCGCGCCAGCAGACAGTTTCGGGTTTCCGCGTAGGCCAGATCGCGCCGGGCATTGACGCCTCCCGTGCCAGCCTCCAACAATCGTTGGACCAACCAGCACCGGGGGCAACGGCCATGGCCGACATCACCATCTACAAGGCGAAGAACATCATCACCATGAACCCGAGGCAGCCGACGGCAAGCCATGTCGCGGTGCGCGACGGCATGATCCTCGGTGCCGGTGACCTGCAGGACCTGGCCGGCTGGGGCGCCCACGTTGTCGACGATCGGTTCGCCGATAAAGTGCTGATGCCCGGCATGATCGAAGGCCACAGCCACGCCATGGAAGGCAGCGTTTGGCAGGACACCTATGTCGGTTACTACGACCGGCGCGGCCCGGACGGCCGCGTGCATCCAGCACTACGCAGCATCGACGATGTGGTGGCGCGCTTGGCCGAGGTCGACGCCGCAATGGACGACCCGGATGCGCCGATCATGGCCTGGGGCTTCGATCCGATTTACTTCGAGGGCCGACGCATGGTCGCCGCCGATCTCGACCGGGTATCGACGACGCGTCCGGTGCTGATCACCCATGCGAGCTTTCACATCATCAACACCAACAGCGTCGTGCTGAACCGCGCCAACATCACCGGCAACACCAACGTCATGGGCATCATGAAAGGCGACGACGGCGAGCCGACCGGCGAATTGCAAGGCATGCCGGCCCGCTATCTCGTGTTCGGTGCCATTGGCCGCGACCACTTCGCGGAAATGACCAAGCAAGAATCGCTTTGGCGCTTCGCCCAGTCGGCGCAGCTCGCCGGGGTCACCACGGCAACGGATCTGTCAAACGAACTACCAGAGCACGCGGTCGCCAATTTGAAGGCGGTGACCGAGCGGGCGGACTATCCGCTCCGTTTTGTGCCGGCGTTCGCCGGCACCGCCTGCCCGGCCGACGAGGGAGCGGCGAAGGTCAAGGGGCTGATCGGCCAGAGCAACGAAAAGCTCCGCTTCGGCCTGGTCAAGCTGGTCGCCGACGGATCGATCCAGGGCTTCACCGCGCGGCTCAAAGACCCCGGCTATTACAACGGTCATGAAAACGGGCTGTGGTACATCGACCCCGACGAAATCCCGCGCATCATTGCGACCTACCGTGCGGCCGGTCTACAGGTCCATATCCACACCAACGGCGACCAGGCCACCGAAGTCGTGCTCGACGCCATCGAACAGGCCTTGCAGCAAACGCCCAACGCCGACGCGCGCTTTACCCTGCAGCATTGCCAGATGGCGCATGAAGCCCACTACCGGCGCATGGCGCGGCTCGGCGTGTGCGTCAATCTGTTCGCCAATCACCTATTCTACTGGGGCGATCAGCATGTCGCCCAAACCATGGGACCGGAGCGCGCCGCGCGCATGAACGCGACCGGCATGGCCAAGCGCCATGGCGTGCCAACGGCAATCCATTCCGATGCGCCGATCACGCCGTTGGCGCCACTGTTCACCGCTTGGTGCGCGGTCAATCGCCGAACCATGTCCGGCCAGGTTCTGGGAGCGGCCGAGCGGCTGAGCGTCGAGGATGCGGTGTTCGCCGTGACGCTCGGCGCCGCCTATACCTTGAAACTGGACGGCGAACTCGGCTCCATCGAAACCGGTAAGCGCGCCGATTTCGCCGTGCTCGAGGATGACCCGCTGACCGTCGGCGGCGACGGACTGAAAGACATCGCCGTCTGGGGCACCGTGGTCAGCGGCACGGTGTTTCCGTGCGCGGACATCGGCAAGACCTGACGCGCCACGGAATATTGGCTTTTTGCAGCTTGCCTCTGGTCAGCCGCGCCGGCGCGCTATAAATTCTAACTTCCGTTAGTTTTACGCCGCGCCGGGAGACGCCCAATGGCCAAGACCCCAATTTCGGCCGACTCGCACATTACCGAGCCGCCGAACTGCTACATCGATTACATCGATCCCAAATACCGCGACACGGCGCCCTGTGTCTTCGATGATCCGAAGCGCGGCGAAGTCTATGTCATTGACGGCATGGAAGGCTCGATTCCGATGAGCTTGGTCGCGGCGGCGGGCAAGGATCCGTCTGAACTGAGCATGCACGGCGCCAAGTTCGATCAACTGCATCGCGGTGGCTGGGACGCGAGCGCGCGCGCCGCGGCCCAGGACCAGGACGGCGTCGGCGCTGAGATCATTTACCCTTCGGTCGGCATGGTGCTCTGCAATCACCCGGATATCGACTACAAGCGTGCGTGTTTCGATGCCTATAACCGTTGGCTGCAGGAATTTTGCGAGGGCTTGCCGGGCCGGCTGTTCGGTCAACCGCAAATCGCCATGGCCTCGCCGGAAGAAGGCATCAAGGAAGTCGTCAAGGCCAAGGAAATGGGCTTCAAAGGCGTCATGTTGGTCGGCGAGCCCGAGCACGAAGACTACCATCATCCGGATTACGACCCCTTCTTCGAAGCCGTAGTCGATATGGATATGCCGATTTCATTTCATATTCTGACGTCGAAAGGCGATTCGTTGCGCAAATATCGCGGACCGAAGATTAATGCCTTCCAGACCATTATTCGCGGTAACCAGGATATCATTGGAACCTTCATCTTCGGCGGTGTGTTCGAGCGTCACCCGAAGCTGAAACTGGTTTGCGTCGAGGCCGACGCCGGCTGGGCGCCGCATTTCATGTACCGCATGGACCACGCCTACAAACGCCATCGCTACTGGATGAAATGCGACGAAATGGAACGGCTGCCCAGCGAATATTTCAAAGAAAATGTTTACATGACGTTCCAAGATGATTGGACGGCGTTCCGCTACCGCCACGACATCAACATCAACCGTTTGATGTGGGCGAACGACTACCCCCATAGCGACGCCACCTGGCCGCACAGCCAGGAAATGCTGGCAGAACATACCGCCGACATGACCGAACAGGAAAAAGACCGGGTTCTGCACGACAATGTCGCGGAATTATTCGGCATCCAATTGAACTAACGGCTAGGCCGACGGAGATCTGAGCGGATGACATACGATTTAAAAATCAAGAACGGCACGATCATCGACGGCACCGGCAAGGCGCGCTACCGCGGCGATGTCGGCGTCAGCGGTGGTCGCATCGTCGCCCTGGGCACGGCGCCCGACAGCGCCGGCCGGACGATCGACGCGGACGGTGCCATCGTTGCCCCAGGTTTCGTCGATATTCATACCCACTACGACGCGCAAATCATCTGGGACCGCATGGTGTCGATTTCGCCCTGGCATGGCGTGACCACCGCGGTCATGGGTAATTGCGGCTTTGGCGTGGCGCCGACACGCGCCGCCCACCGCGACATGATCGTGCGAACCCTGGAGAAGGTCGAAGGCATGAGCACCGACGCGCTGTTCGCCGGGCTCGGCGAGGATTGGCCGTTCGAAACATTCCCCGAATATCTCGATGCCATCGACCGAAACGGCGTCGCCATCAATGTCGGGGTCTTGCTCGGCCATACGCCGTTGCGGTTCTATGTCATGGGCGAAGCGGCGACCGAACGCGCCGCGACCGACGACGAGATTGCCGAGATGCAGGCCATCGTCCGCGACGGCATGGCCGCCGGCGCGATCGGCTTCGCCACCTCGCGCGCTGCCACCCATGTCGGCTACGAAGGCCGCCCGGTGCCGAGCCGGGCCTGTGACGTCGAGGAAATTTTCGCCCTCGGCAAAGCCGTCGGAGAATCCGGCGGCGGCATGATCGAGGCGACCGCCGGACGCGGGCTGTTCCTGAAAGAATATGCCCGGTTGGCCGAAGAAAGCGGTTGCTCGGTGACTTGGACGGCGCTGCTCGCCGGCCTGGCGCTTGGCGCCGGCGACCACGAGGAACAGCTCAAGATATCGGAAGAGATGATGGCGGCCGGCCACAAGGTCTATCCGCAGGTAACGCCACGGCCGTTGAACTTCGAGTATCAGTACAAAGAGCCCTTCGTCCTCGAGGCCATGTCCATGTTCAAACCGGTTTCGGCGGCGGATTTCGACGGCAAGAAACGTATTTATCAGGACCCCGAATTCCGTGCGGCGTTCCGCGAGAAAATGGAAACGGTGCGCGAGCAGTTCCGCTCCTCTTTCCGCAAGACTGTCATATCGCAATGCCCATCGGACCCGAGCCTCGACGAGCGGCCGCTGTACGAGGTCGCCGCCGAACGCGGCGTCGCGGCCACCGATCTGGCGCTCGACCTTTCGCTCGAAAACAATTTGGAGACCCGCTTCCGCATGCCGGTCGCCAACCACAACGAGGACGAGGTCGAACCGCTGTTGAAGAGTTCCAGCACGGTCTTGGGGCTGTCGGACGCCGGCGCCCATGCCAGCCAGCTCTGCGACGCTTGTCAGCCGACCTATTTGTTGAGCCGTTGGGTGCGAGAAAAGCAGACCTTCACCCTTGAACAAGGGGTCAGGATGCTAACGTCGCGGCCGGCCGAGGTTGCCGGCATCACCGATCGCGGCATCTTGGCGGAAGGCCGCCCGGCCGACATTACCGTGTTCGACCCGGATACGGTCGGCGCCGGGCCGCTACAGCGGGTCTACGATTTCCCCGGCGGTGCCGATCGCTTGATCTCCAAGGAAAGCGGCGTCAAGGCGGTTATCGTCAACGGTGTGCCGATCCGCGAGAACGGCGCTGACGCAGTCGCTGTCGATGGCGATTTGCCCGGCGGTGTCCTACGGCGCAATCGAGCCACGACGGCCGCGGCCGCGGCATCTTGACTCTCGGGCCAGCGCGGCCTCTGCTCGTGGCGAGTTCGATCCGAGTTTGCCGCGAATGGAGAACAAATGGCTGACGACCCGTCCGAAATCGGCCCGTTGGAAGGCATCCGTGTTCTCGATCTGACCGCGTTTCTGGCCGGACCCTATTGCACCCGCATGCTGGCGGATCTCGGCGCAGAGGTTTTGAAGATCGAGCCGCCGGCTGGCGATTTCCTGCGCCACGCCCCACCGAAGGAACAGGGCCGAAGCCGCTATTTCGGACATGTGAATTGCGGCAAGAAGAGCGTCGTGCTCGATCTGAAAAGCAGTGCCGGACAACAGGCGTTCTTCGACCTGGCGGCAACCAGCGATGTCCTGGTCGAGAATTTTCGGCCCGGCGTAATGGCCCGTCTGGGGTTCGGCTACGACGCCATCAAGGCGGTAAAGGCGGATATCGTCTATTGCTCGATCTCCGGCTATGGCCAATCCGGTCCGGATGCTCAACGCTCGGCCTTCGCGCCGATCATTCACGCGGCGTGCGGTTTCGACATGTCACAGTTCGACTTCATGCAAGGCGCCACAGACCGGCCCGCGCGCAACCGCAACGCGGCGGCCGACGTGCTGGCGGCGGCGCACGCGTTCGGCGCCATTTCGGCGGCGTTGTTGCATCGCCAAAAATCCGGCGTCGGGCAGTATATCGATCTCGCCTTGATCGATTGCATGCACAACATGATGGCCTCCGAAGTGCAGATTGCGCAAAACGACGGCGATAAGCTGCCGGTGGTGTTTTCTCCGATACGCGCCGCGGATGGCTTCCTCATGGTCGCGCCGGTCAGCCAAGCCAACTTCGAAGCGTTGGCAAATGCTATCGGCCGGCCGGAGCTGACCAGCGACCCGCGCTTTGCCGTCGCCGACGACCGCATCCAGAATTTCGATCGGCTCATGGCCGAGGCCGAAGCCTGGAGCCTGGGACAGGGCGCCGCCGAATGCGAGGAGATAATTCTGGCGGCCGGATGCCCCTGCACGCGTTATTTCGCGGTCGGCGAATCGGTCGCTCACCGGAGCCAATCGCGGCCCGGCTCTTCGGTTGAGTTCGACGACGCGGGCGGCAGTTATCTGGTAACCAACACGCCGTTCACGTTTTCCGACGCCAAGGTCTGTGCGAAGCCCTGGGTGCCTGAATTGGGTGAACATACCGACGAGATTCTGAAAGAGCTGGAAAAATGATTCCCATACGGTCGTTCCTGTTTGTTCCCGGAAACCGCGAAAGCTGGATCGATAAAGTCCCGGGCTACGGCGCCGACGCCGTGATCTTGGATCTCGAAGACAGCGTTCCCGCCGCCAGCAAGGCAGAAGCGCGCGTACTCGTCGGCAACAAAATCGCTTGGCTCGCCGACCAAAACGAACGGGTCTATGTCCGGGTCAACCGGAGCCCGCATCTCTACGATTTCGACGACCTGCTGGCGGTCTGCCGCGACGGCCTGGAAGGCATCGTCATGTCCAAGCCAGGCGGCCCGGAGGACATGCACCTGATCGACGCGCAAATCGCCGAGGCGGAAATGCGCAACGGTCTGGAGGTCGGCAGCTTGGTGGTGGTGCCAACCTTGGAAACCGCCCGTTCCATCCAGCTTGCCTACGACTTAGCGATCCATCCGCGCACCAGCGCGATCTGTGGGCCGAGCGCCAAGAACGGCGATGTCGCCCGGGCCGTCGGATTCCGCTGGACCGCCGGCGGCCGTGAGACGCTTTACATGAAGTCGCGTGTGGTGATTGCCGCTCGGGCGGCCGGCAAACAGCCGATGGGGGGCCTCTGGCAGCAGGTTCACGATTTGGACGGCCACCGCGCCGCCTCGGACCTTGACCGCGACCTCGGCATGACTGGAGAAATGATCCTGCATCCCGCGGCGGTCCCCGTGGTCAATGCGGTCTACAGCCCGTCGCCCGAAGACGTCGCCTACTATCAAGGCATGATCGAAGCCTTCGACGCCGGTGTCGCCGAGGGCCGCGCCGCCGTAGTGTATGACGGTGAACATATAGACTTGGCGCACGTCAAGACCGCGCGGGAAATGGTTGAGCTGGCGCGGTCGCTGGCGCAGTAAGAAACGGAGCCGTTTGATGGAACCGGGGGCAAACGCAAAGGGTATTGGCGCGTCGGTCAAGCGCGTCGAAGATGGGCCGCTGGTCACGGGTCAAGGCCAGTTCACCGATGACCTGTCGGTTGCCGGTGAAGCCCATGCCGTTTTTGTCCGCTCACCCCATGCCCATGCCAAGGTGTCGGCCATCCGTAGCGATGCCGCCGCGGCGATGCCGGGCGCGCTGGCGGTGGTGACGGCGGCGGACATCGCCGCTCTGGTTAAGCGCCCGATTCCTTCCATGTCAGCCGAACCGCCGTTTGGCGTTTATGCGCCCGACGGCACACCGGCGCGGGACGGCCCGCAATATCCGTTGGCGCGCGACCGCGTCCGCTATGTCGGCGAAGCAGTGGCCCTGGTGATTGCCGAAAGCGAAATCGAAGCCCTGGATGGTGCCGAAACGGTCGAGGTCGATTACGACCCCCTGCCGGCTGTGACCGCTTATGACCAGGCGCTCGCCGCGACCACCACGCCGCTCTGGCCCGATCGCGACGACAATCAATCGTTCCATTGGGAAAACGGTGACGGTGCGCCGGTCGAGATGATCTTCGCCAGCGCGGACCATGTTTGCGAAATGGACCTCACCAACAATCGGATCGTCGCCTCGTTCATGGAGCCGCGTGCGGCGATCGCCGACTATGCGCCGGAAGATCAGCGCTTCACCTTGTATGTCGGTTGCCAAGGCGTCCATAACTTGCGCGATGCCTTGGTCGGATTAATGGAGGTGCCGACCGACAAGATTCGTGTGATCAGCCGAGATGTCGGCGGCGGCTTCGGCGCGCGCGCCAGTCTCTACCCGGAATATCCCGTCCTCCTGGCGGCCGCCAAACAGCTCGGCCGGCCAGTCCGATGGACGGCGACGCGATCGGAAAGCTTTCTCACCGACATGCAGTCACGCGATCATCAAACCAAGGCAGCGCTCGCCCTCGACCGTGACGGTAAATTTCTCGGCCTGCGGATCGCCAGCACCTGGCGACATGGCGCCTATCTGTCGACCCGCAACCTCTTTATCACAGTGGCCTATTTGCCGCCGACGGTCGGCAGCGTCTACACCATTCCCGCAGCGCATATCAGCCTGCGCGGCTTGTTTACCAATACCACGCCGCAGGCCGCCTATCGTGGCGTCGGCCGGGCGGAAGCCAACTACCTGCTGGAACGGCTGATCGATGCCGCCGCCACTCAAATCGGCATAGACCGCATCGACTTGCGCCGGCGCAATCTGGTGACGCCGGCCCATATGCCATGGACCATGGCCGGCGGCGGGACCGTCACGTCCGGCGAATTCGCCGTGAACATGGACCGCGCCCTGACACTTGCCGATTGGCAGGGCTTTTCCGAGCGTCGGAGGGACTCTGCCGGACGGGGCCGGCTGCGCGGCATCGGCCTTGCGAACTACGTCGAAAACGACGGCAGCATCCCATTTGAATACTCTGAAATCGATGTAAGCTCGGGCGGTACCGTTCACGCCGCGATCGGCACGCAAGATTTCGGCATGGGTCATCGGACCATCTACGCCCAGATCCTGTCGGAAACACTCGGCATCCCGTTCGAGGCCATTCAAATCGATTTCGGCGATACGGACGGCATCACCAAAGGTACGGGATCGCACGGCTCCCGATCCGCCCGCATGGGCGGCAGCGCCGCGATCATGGGCGCCCGCGCCGTCATTGAAAAGGGCATGGAGATTGCTGCCGGCCATTTGGAAGCCTCGGTCAGCGACATTGACTTCGCCGACGGCCATTACACCATAGCCGGCACCGACCGGTCGGTAAGTCTGTTCGAAGTCGCCGGACTGGCCGAACAATCCGGCGATAACCTGGCCGCCGAGGCGACCTTTCAGGCCAAAGGCGACGTTCAGGCCAACGGCTGTCATATCACCGAGGTTTCAATCGATCGCGATACCGGCGATCTTCGTATCGAACGCCATATCATGGTCGTCGACGTCGGCCGCGCCATCAATCCGATGATCGTCGACGGCCAAATGCATGGCGGCGCCGCACAGGGCCTCGGTCAAGCGGTCCTGGAGCATGTGGTCTACGACCGCGCGAGCGGGCAACAAGTGTCGGGCAGCTACATGGATTTCGCCCTACCGCGCGCCGACGACATGCCGAACTTCGTGGTCGACCTCAACGAAGTGATCGAAGCGGACAACCCGACCGGCGCCAAAGGCGCGGGTGAAAACGCGACGACCGGTGCGCCGGCGGCCGTCATGAACGCCATTCACGACGCGCTCGGCCAGATCGGCGCCGGGCCGATCGACATGCCGGCGACGCCGGAGCGGCTGTGGCGGGTCTTATCGAATAAGGCGAGCAACTGAAGCGGCCACGCGCCGGAACCGGCAATTACACGGAGTCGTACGTTCCAATTCAGACTTCCAATTGTCATTGCGAGGCGGCATAGCCGCCGTGGCAATCCAGACTCGGGCGCATGCTGGATTGCGTCGCTCCGCTCGCAACGACGGTGTAAAGACGGCGGCACTTTTCATTAGGCATCTTGGACTCATGCCTTCTCCGCGGCGATCACCGTCCATGGGAAACGCCAAGACGGATTGTCGGTCACATCGACGCCGTCTGCTTCGGCGAACGGCTCGACCGATACATTGCGAAAGCCCTTTTGCGCCAGCAATTCGGCGACGTCGATCTCCGCCCAAGGCTGCATAAAGGGTTCGTTGTTGCGGCGGCCGTGACCGTAATGAAGGAACTGGGCAAAGGCGTCCGGCAGCAGATGGAAGTCGAGATGCACCATGCGCCCGCCCGGCGCCAACACCCGGTGAGCCTCGTCGAACAGCCGATTTATTTCCTTCGGCGGCAATTCATGCAGCAGCATGGTCGACGTGACCAGGTCGAACGATCCGGCTTCGTAATCCGTCTCGTAGGCGTTCATTTGGCGAAAGCGGACATTCTGTGCCTGGGCCTGAACGGCATCGTGGCATGCCAGTTTCAGGCACGGCGTGGCCAGATCGATCGCTTCGATCTCGGCCTCGGGCAAGGATTCGTAAAACGGCTTGGTACTTTTGCCAAATCCGCAACCCATATCGAGCAAGTGTTTACAGGCACCGCCTTCATTGACCAGATCGGTGAAGCGTTGATGCAGGTCGCGGTGGCGGCTGCCCATCATCGGCGTGGTCGACCGGGCGCCGCGTTCGTAGACCAGGCCGGCGATCGGCTCGCCCCAGACACTGCCGGGATGTTGGTGAATATCAACCGCTGCGAAATATTTCGGCAAAACGAGGTCCGGATCAAGCTCGAGGCGGGAATCATCGGCCGCCTGCTCGAGCGGCGCCAGCAGCGCATCCGCCCGTTCGCGATGATAGGGAACCAGGCCGTAGCGGCCGGAATATTTCAGCCGCTGCAGGTGGCGTTCCAGCCAGGCATAGTAGCGATAGAGCGTCGTATCGCCAATCAAGGAGTGGACGTCGGCGGCAGATTGCGGCTCGTGCCCGGTCGAGCGCACCCGACGCCGGTACTCGGACTTCAGGGACGAAACAACCGCTGTCGACCAGTACTTCTTGGTGTCCAAGATGAAGGCCTGGGCGGCGACGAAGCCGCGTTCATCCATAATCCGCCTCCCCGCTCGCGCCTTTGGAGGCTTGCCGGCCAAGCAAGGGTTCCATCAAGCCGGCGACGAACGCCTGTCGGTCGGCCTCAGAGGCCTGCGTTGCCGCGTCTGACGGCGGCGCGTCGAGCGCATCGGTCGACACCACACCGGCCTTGTCCAACAGCCCCTCCATCGCCCGCAGCCGGTCACGCAAGACATAAACTTCCGTTGCCAGCGCCATCACCACGCCAAACGCCCGGTCGAGGGCAGGATCATCAAAAAATGTCTGCTCGCTGGCACCCCGTTCATTGCTCATATCAAATCCTCCGCGCCGGTTTGACAGTCCTTCGGCCACTGTGTGGCCCAAATGCTACGGTGCGCCGCCTGGACAGGCAACCGGCACAAAAAAAGACCCCGCCGGTGAGACACCGACGGGGCAAGGAGGGAGGGTTCAGAGTGGTTTGTTTTTGTTTTCAATTCAGCACTTGCCGCCGAAGAACTTCTTGGCGCCACAGCCGGCTTTTTTCAGCCCGCGGCCGATGTTGCGGGCCGGAGCGGAGCGGGTGATTTTCTTGACGGTGCCGCCGATCTTGCGCGCGGCCTTGGTGCGGGCGACTTTCTTGGCAACACCGCCGGCGCCTTTGGCAAGCGGCGACTGGCCGATCTTCTTGACGGTCCCGCGGGCGCTGCCGGCGATGCCCTTGGCGAGCCGCGTCCGGGAAGCGGCCACGGCGACCTTGCCGATGTCTTTGCCGATACCGCCGGTCGCGTAGTCGGCGCCCTTGTTCCAACCGCGGCTGACGCTCTTGGACGCTTTGCCGAGACGGCCGCCGGTCAACCGGTCGACGGATCGCGCGCTTTTTCCGAGCCGGCCGCCGGTGACCTGGTCGAGCGCCTTCGCGGCATTGCCGACGGCCTTGAGCTTCAGGGTGTTGGCGGCAGCGGTGCGGACGCCGGTGACCATATCGTCGGACTGCAGGACCGCACCGAATGTGTCGTTGTAAGTTGCACGGACCAGGCCCATGCCGGCCCGTTGCGTGCGCTTGACCTGGTTCCCGACGAGCTTGGCACCCTGGCCGAAGCGGCCGCCCGTCACCTTGTTCAAGCCCTTGACCGCGCCGCGGCCGGCACGACCGATGTGACCGCCGGTTTTGCGGTCGATCCAGTTTGCCGCCTTCTTTGCATGGCCGCCCTGGACGTAGTTTTTCTCGAAATAGTCGATTCGGCTGTTGGCATAATTGTCGACCTTGCCGGGATCGGTAACGTTGGCCAGGCTCTGTTTCGGATCGGTGATGGCGTCGACCAGCAACTGGTCCGCACCGGTAATGTCGGCGACGATGGCCGAGACGATGGCACCCTTGGCGACGGTCTTGAGGCCCTTGGCGCCGCGCGCCAGCCGGCTACCCTTGGCCGCGGTCTTGCCGGTACGCGCCGCACGCGTGCCCGTGGCCGCCGTCGTGCCGGTACGTGCCGCACGCGTGCCGGTGGCGGCGGTCTTGCCGCGGCGTGCCTGCTGGGCGACCTTGCCGCGCTTGGCAAGCGTCGAGGCGTTGCCGCCGCGAACCGGCTTGTTGGCCTTGGACGACAGAACCGCCCTGACGTTGTTGCGCTTGCGGGCATGACGGGCGACATCGCCGCGATGGGCCAGGGTCGAGCGATTCTTAGCGATCGACCGGCCAACGCCTTTCGACGCGCCCTTGGTGCGCAATACAAAGCGTTTGTTTTGGGCCGCTTGGCCACGCTTAAGCGTATCGATGGCGCCTTTGTTGCGGGCAAATTGGTCGGTGAAGGAGTAAAATGCCTTGCCGGAAGACGTGCCGAGCGCCGGTGCGCCGGCGAAAGCGTGGGACGCGCTGTTCAGCGCGATGGCGGCGACGGTGGCGGTTGCGATGAACTTGATAAGCATGATTTCGGTTCCTCTGTTTGCGCCGGGCCAAACGCCCGTCTGACAGTCAGAAGATCCCACGCCCACCGCTTTGCCGCGGTGCCGGCCGACATACCTGCGCCGTGCTATTTGTCACAAGGGACTAGAAAAAAGCTGATTTCTGTAGCTATTGCTATGGGACGGCCGATGGCAAGCCATCCACTGCCGACATTCTTGCCCGGTCACCGGGTGATGCTACCCTGCCAAGGGCGCGCAAAGAGCGCGGACGGCGTGACGCCTTACGGAATACGAGATCAAGGAAATCCGAGCATGATCATGACGAACAGCCTACGACAAAAATTGAACGACGGCGCCGCGACCATGGGCACCCATTTCCTCTCATCTGACGCGGATATACCTGAAATTATTGGCGATACCGGGCTGTTCGACTATGGCGAATATTGCGCGGAGTATTCCGCCTTCGACATGCAGACGCTTTACCACATGGCCCGGGCCGGACAATGTGCCAACCTGCCCCTGATGCTGAAGCCCGACCAAGAGAGCCAGGGTTTTTGGACCCAGGCCGCCATCGGAGCCGGGTTCAAGGCAGTTCTATTCACCGATATTCGCTCTGCCGAAGACGTAACAGAGTGCCATTGTATCATCGCCGCCGACACGCCGGACAAGGGCGGCAATTTGGGCGTGAAGCTCCGCCGCCCCGCGCTTTCGGGCTATCAGCCCGACACCTTTCTTGATGACCTAAACGCCACGGTGTTCACTATCATGATCGAAAAAGACGCCGCGTTGACGAACATTGAAGAGATCCTGACGACGGCCAAAGACAAGGGTGTCGACATGACCCAGTGGGGGCCGGCGGATTTCGGTTTTTCCCGCGGCGAACCCGGCCTGACGCACACCGACGGTATCCGGCCCTTCGAAGAACAAGTGATCGAGAAGTCACTCGAGTTCGGCGTCGCACCGCGTATTGAGATTGCCGAGGTGGAACAAGCCAAACGCTATATCGATCTGGGTGTTCGGCATTTCTGCATTGGCTGGGATCGCTTTATCTATCAAGCGGCGCTGGCTCGCATCGGTGAAGGAATGCGTAAATTGATTGAAACGATTTGATCCACTTGTCGTACTTTCAAAGCGCCGACAACGGATCGGCAGCCCCGAAACAGTGCCATTCGACCCTGGCGGCTACCAGACCTCGCCAAAGGGGCGCAGCTCGACGCGGAATGACCATGTCGAGCGGTCCTGGTGGGCGACGCGGTACATCTCCTCCGCGATCGCCGGGGGCTTGGCGAAGAACGCGTCCGGCTGTTCCGGCGCCAACATCGGGCGGGTGCGTGGCGTATCAATCGAGGCGTCGATGATGAAATAGGCGACATGGATGCCTTGGGGCCCGAATTCGCGGGCAATGGATTCCGCCAATATTCGCTGCGCCGCCTTGGTCGAGGCGAAAAAGCCCCAATTGGTTTTGCCCCGGGTGGCCGAGGTGTTGCCGGTCACCAGGATCGCGCCTCCGCCCGCTTCCAGCATCGCCGGAATGGTCTCGCGGGCGAGATAAAGCAACGCCGTGGTGTTGACACGGAAGTTCTTTTCCAGATCCTCTGGGTCCATCTCCAGAATGCTGCCCCGGGTCGAGCGCAGGGCATTGTGGACCACGACCGTGGGCGCGCCCATCTCGGCCTTGATGCGCGAAACGGTCTCTACCAGGGCATCGAGATCGCCGACGTCGCACGGGTAGGCCCGGGCATCGGCGTACGTGTTGGCCAACGCGTCGAGGTTATCCGCATTGCGGGCCAGCATAGCAACCTGATAGCCGCCTTCGCTGAACCGTTTGGCGATCTCGGCGCCGGTGCCATGCTCGGGCCCGACGCCGGTGACGAGGCAGACGGATTTGCTCATACCCGCCACCCTAAACCTGGAAGGCCGGGCGCGCCGACATCTTGGCGAACCAGGCGGCGACAGCGGGATAGGAGGTCGCTAGATCCATCTCCAACGGCACGGTCATGCGCACGGTGAAGAAGCCGGTGATGTCGGCGACGGTGAACGCGGGTCCGGCGACGAAATCGTTCTTGGACACGTGCGGCTCGATGCGGCCCAGGAAGATTTCCATCATCTCCTTGCCCCGGGTCACCATTTCAGGCAGCTGCGGCAAGTCGGTGCGGGTGCCGGGCACGACCCTGCCGGCGAACATCGGTACGTGGTTGCGCACCGCGTGCAGCATGGGGATGAAGCCATCCAATTCGAAGCGGCGCAGCCACATGTCGATAACCGCACGCTCCTCAGCCGTGCGCCCGAACAGCGCCGGCTCCGGGTGCAGCTCTTCCAGATAGCGGCAAATCGACATGGATTCCGCGATCACGGTGCCGTCGTCCAATTCCAGGAAGGGCACGCAGTGGAAAGGGTTCATCGAGGTGAAGGGTTCGGCGAACTGATCGTCGTCACGCACGTTCAACTGTTCGGTCGGCATTTCCAGCCCTTTCTCGGCCAGGAAAACGCGGACACGCTGGGCGTTGGCCGCCAGCTCGAAATCGTAAAGTTTCATTGTCTTTTCCTCTCATTCCAGCGTCCCTGCCGGTAATCAAATCAATCAAACATATCGGGGTTGGTCTGCATCAGGTCGTCGTAGACCGTTTGAAAGCAAAGCCACGTGATATAGTCGCTGCCCCCATGTTCGCGGCAATAGCGAGCCCGCTCGGCGGGGATCTCGATCGCCGCGTGGCCGGCGGCATCGATCATCAATTGCTACCGGCAACAGCGTTCCAGCGCCATGAACAGGAAGGCTGCCGCATCAATGCATAATAAGTTTGTCGGAATCACTTGTTCATCGCAAGTAATTGGGCCTGCCATATGCCGGAATCATGATCTACAAGCCAAATCAGTGTCCGATTCGATTTGGGCTCGGCGTACTCGGGGATCGCGGGGCCCCGACTACGGATCGGCAAAGTTTCCCGCTTCCAGGCGAACCAAATCCTCCTGGCCGCGCTGCACACCGATCGGATCCTCGCCGTCCGCCACCGCTTTGACTTGCCGGCGCAGCATGCGGCGCAGCATGGCGATGCCTTTGTCGCTTTCGCCAAGGTGCTCCTCGGAATGGTAGGTGATCGGACCCTGGCCGACCTGGGCCTCCCAATCGCCTGGAAAGCGCTGGTGCTCGGCTTCGTCCAACTCCCGCCAAAGCTTGCCGTTGAAGCGCGCTCGTTGCCGGCCCAACTCACCGGCTTCGCTCACACGGCCGGCGACGTAGATGCGAAAATGCCTATCGTCGATCGGCAGTACCCAGCCGAGCGCCTCGACGCGCCGGTATTGATCGACCCTGGGGCTGGCGACAACCCGTAGGGTCGGCAGCACCACTTCGGTGACCCGCTTGAAGGTGCCGCCGCCGTCCAACGGGCGGCATTGGGTGCTTTTCATGCCATATTGCGTCGGCGCGTAATCGACCGAGGGCATCGCCGCCATCTGTTCGACGAACTGCGGCCCGCTGAAGCTGCCATGCAGGATCGGCACATGCAGTGGATCCATCACGTTTTCGAAATGCTGCAGCCAGTTACACGGCACCACGGGACCGCCGCCACCGCTGCCGATGGAACTGTCGTCGGCTTCCAGGAACTCAGCCGGACCGAGCTCCTCCAAGGCGTCGTAGCGGGGTAACGTCGGCTTGCGGGCCGGCGGTCCGAGATAGGCGAAGATCAGGCCGTAACGTTCCGCCAAGGGGTACCAGGGCTGGCGAACCTTGTCGCGCATTGGGCCGCCGTCCGGCTCACAAGGCTGTTCCAAGCAGCGCCCATCCACCCCAAACAGCCAGCCGTGATAGCAACAGCGCAGGCCGCGTTCTTCGACGCGGCCGTAATAGAGCGTCGTGCCGCGATGGGCGCAGCGCGGATAGAGCAATCCGGCGCGCCCGGCGCCATCGCGAAACAAAATCAAGTCTTCGCCGAGTACGCGGACTTGTTTTGGTGTTTCCGTGGCGTCGCCGGCGAGGCCGATCGGATGCCAGTAGCGGCGCATGAGCTCGCCCATCGGCGTCCCGGCGTCGACTTCCGCCAGCCGGGCATCGTGGGCCGGCGCCGGCCGGCCATAGGCCGTGCCCACATCCTGCCCCGCTCGATCTGCATTCGCCATGGTCCCTCGCCTCTGTCGATATGGTCGGACTTCAGGATCAATTGGACACGAGATCGCGTAGCCGGTTCAAGCTTATGGCGGCTTGCAGGGTGAGTTTTCGCAATCCCGGCACGGGAAACGGCTTAACCGGCCCGCGTACCGCCGCCGGCAAATGAGCCGGGACCACCGAGTCGCTGGCATTGCTGCCGGCCAACCATTCGGCCAGGGCGCGGCCAGTCCAGGTCGCGGTATTGACGCCGTTGCCGTGATAGCCGAAGCCGAACAGGACCGACGGATCGTCCGGAAACTTGCCGATCGCCGGCCTGCCTTCCCAGTTCAAGCACACCAGGCCGCGCCAGCGATGGCTGATCTCGATGCCCCGCCAATGGGGCCAGATTTCGCCGAGGCGGCGTTCCATCCAGCGATAGATGCGGTCCGCGGCGCGCGGATGACCGCTGAGCGCCCCGCGCCCGCCCAACATCAGCCGGCCGTCCGGCAGTAGGCGGTAATAGAAAAACAAATGCCGGGAATCGATCGTTGGGCAGTCGTTGCGCCAGCGCTGGGCGGCCTGCTCCTCGGGCGTGAGCGGCCGGGTCACGATGATATTGCTTTGCACCGGCATCACGCGGCCGGCCAGCCGCGGGACCAGGCCTTCCGGCATGTAGCCGTTGCAAGCGACGATGACATGGCGTGCGGCGAGGCTACCGGCGGCGGTCCGCAACAGATGCCGGCCGTCGGCCTTCTCCCAGGACACGACCTCGCTGTGGCCATGCAGGCGCGCGCCACGGCGTTCGGCCGCGGCGGCGAGCCCCAGTACGTAACGCAGCGGGTGTAAGCCGAAAGTCGGCCGCAGTTTCAAGGCACCATGCTGTTCCGGTGAGTCATAGCCTTGCTCCAGGAAGGCGTCTCTGGAGAGGATCTCAGAATCGAGCCCAAGCAGGCTCCGATGCGCTTCGGCCTGCTCGACCAATGCGCGGTAATGGGCCGGCGTCGCCGCCACCGTGACCTCGCCGTCGCCCTGGGCCTGGAAGTCGATTGCCTCGTCCTGCCCCAAGCTTCGAACCAGCTCGATCGCTTCGGCCTGGCTTTGATAGTAGCGGCGGGTTTCGTCGCGCCCGAATAGCCGGAGTTGCCGTTTCAAGCTCATCTTGACGCCGCCGATCGAACAGAAGCCGCCGTTACGGCCGGAAGCGCCCCAGCCGATCGGCCCGGCCTCCAACACACGCACGTCGACACCAAAGTCGCGCGCCAGATGCAAGGCGGCCGAGAGCCCGGTGTAGCCGCCGCCGATGATGGCGACGTCGGCCTGTTCAGCAACCTCTAGCCGCGGCGCCGAGAAATGGCGCGGGCCGGCGGTTGCCTCCCAGTAAGACGGCTCGGTCGCCGTAAACTCATACAAACTCGGGTGGTGGAATCCAGTCACCGCCGTCACGGCACCAGATTGATCGACGTACCGTCCGGGAACTTGTCGGCGTGGCTCTGCTCGAACAGCTTCTGATCCTCCTCGGCCCAGAAGAACCCGACCACGACGAAACGCCGACCCTTGAGGACCGGCGTCGCCAGATGCAGCAATGAGCAGGAGAACACCACCGCGCCACCCAGGGGCAAGGTCAGCAATTGCGGGCCGAATTCCGGCATCCGTAGAAAGCCGCCTTCGTATTCGCCGGAATTGAGATTGATGACCAACGCATAGCGCCTATGGGCGGTCACCGGCGTCGTGTTGTCTCGGTGCGGCGCAAAGCGCCCACCGTCGACGGCGTCGTAACAACCGACCCGGAACGGTTCGAAGCGGGTCACGTCGAAATTGAACGCCTTCGACACTTCCGGCAGCAGGCGGCGGCGCATGATCGCCAGCAATTCGTTGGATTCCGGCGAGCCGATCGGCAGCATGACGTCGCCGCGCACCTTGGTGGATTCCTTGCGCTGCGCTTTCACGGTTTGGCTGGAGACCATGTTGTCGAGCTTGACGCCGCGATGCCAATGGTCGATCAGCCGGCGGCAGTGGTCGGGATCGAGAATGTTGGGAACGGTGAGCGCCGGTGCCACGCCGCTTGCGGGATGCGGGTTGTGCAAAGCAAATCGCGCCTGGACATGATCATAAGCGGCGGCGACTTGGGCGCCCGGGTCGGGGTCCGCGCACGCCCGCTCGAACGACAGCAACGAACCGAAAATCAGCAACCGTGTCACCGTCTGGTCTTGGCCGGCGGCTTGCTGCAATGCGCCCGACGGATCGTAGAGAACCGGATAGGGTATTCGGTGGCGTTCAGCGAATGCCGCGTTTTCCTCGACGCTTGACCGGGTGACCGCAATAATATGGGCTTCGCGCTCTCCGAAATCCTGCACCCGTGCCGCCAATTGAACCAATTGTGCCTCGGCATCGCTCGCGGATCGGCTCAGGCATATGACTTTCGGCCAGCCATAAAACTGATTGTCGTAAAGCGAAAACGGGCGGCCGCGCGTGTCGAGAAAGTCGAGATTGCACAGCGTTTCGCCAACGGCAAGCGTGCCTTGTTCGGCCGCGGGTTTGGGTGTGAATGGCATCGACAATCCGATCCTATTGTGACCTCAAGACTCGAGGAGCGTAGCGAGCAACGTATCGTCGGCAACAATTGCGGCGCCGGGATCGACTGCTTCCTCGCCGGGCACGTAGATTTTCTTGAAAGCGAAGTCGTCGGCGTCGGGCGGTATGGTGGCGTCGAGCCCCATCTTGGCGTTGAGCCCACTGCGCGACGAGGGGTCCAGCTTCGATCCCTGGGCACCGCCGACCACAAGCATGTCGGTATCGGCTTGAAAGCGCGTGGCGATGGCCCATTCGACTTGCTCCGGGTCATGAATGTCGACGTCGTTGTCGACGACCACGACCTGTTTGACGTCGTAGTGACCGGCGAAGGCGCCCATCATGATGTTTTTCGGTTGACCCGGTTCCTTGCCGTCGATCTTGACCACCAAATGATAGCGGCAGACGCCGCCGCGGGTGAGATGCACGTCATGGACATTCGGGAAATTTCGTTGCAGGCCATCCAACAACGTCGCCTCCCGAGGAATGCCACCGAGCACCAAATGCTCCAGACCGCCGCCGACGATGGTGTGAAAGATCGGCTTACTTCGGTGCGTCACCGCGTCGACCTCGATGACGTGGCGGTCGGCGCGCGGACCGTAATATTGCGGAAACTCGCCGAACGGCCCCTCCGGTTCGCGGACCTGGTCCAACACCCGGCCCTCGATAACGATTTCCGCCCGGGCCGGCACCCGGACGTCATTGGTCCGGCATTTCACCACCTCCACTGGGGCGCCATGCAGCGCGCCGGCGATGGTCATTTCGTCGAAATCCAACGGCACGATGGCCTGGCTCGCAAGCAAACTTGCCGGATCGACGCCGATGACGATCGCCACTTCCAACGCCTGGCCGGCGCGTTCGGCCATCGACACATAAGCGTGGGTATGGCGCGGCAGCAACAACACGCCAATCCGGTTGGCACCAGATATCTGACAGCGGTGAATGGAGACGTTCTGCACGCCGGTTTCCGGATTGCGGGCAATCATCAGGCCAGCGGCGATGTAGGGCCCGCTGTCGAGTTCGTTGTGGGTCGGGATCGGCAACAGCTTGAGCAGATCGACGTCGTCATGGACGACTGCCTGGACCGGCCCATCGGCGACTTCAACCGCCGCCAGCGGGTGGCGCACCGCATCTTGGTAGCGCGCCAATGCCTGGTCCTCTGTGACCCCGAGACATTCCGCGGCCCAACGGCGGCCGGCCAGGAGATTGGCGACGACCGGCATGCCGTGACCGCCCGGTTCCGGGAACAGCACCGCGCGCTCGTTTTCCAGGCGCTTGGCAATGGCCGCAAGTCCAAAGTTGAGGTCGACGCCTTTTTGCGCCAGGCCAAGACGATCGGTTGCCGCCAAATGCCGCAGCCAGGTCCTGAGATCGCGAAAGCCCGCCCCGTGGGATGCCGTCATTTCCGATGTTCCATGCTTGCCATATCAAGATTCGCCGGCCTTCTCCATGGCGCCGTCCCAGCGCCGGTCGAAGCCGAGATCGATATCGAACTGATCGAGCACCCGATGCACGACGTGATCGACCAGATCCTCGATCGATTTCGGATGATTGTAAAACGCCGGCATCGGCGGGAACATCACCGCGCCCATGTTGGCCAAGCGCAGCATGTTCTCCAGGTGGATGGCGTTGAGCGGCGTCTCGCGGACCACCAGTACCAGCTTGCGGCGTTCCTTTAAGACGACGTCAGCGGCGCGGTGCACCAAATGGTCGCCCATGCCGCCGGCGATGGCGGCAAGGGAGCGCACCGAACAGGGCAGGATCACCATGCCGTCGGTACGAAACGAACCGGACGAAATCGCCGCGTTCATTTCGGCCGCGCCGTAGCTGTGATCAGCCAGTGCCTGCAGATGCCGCAAAGTCAGGCCGGTTTCGTGCTCCAACGTGCGCTGGGCCCATTTGCTGACCACCAGATGCGTCTCGATGTCCGTTTCGGCCAGAATCTCGAGCAGACGGACGCCAAAGATCGCCCCGGTCGCCCCGGTCATGCCAACGATCAGCCGCTTCATCGCCTCACCCTTTCTTCCGCTGGGCACCAAGCCCGGCGCGGACGTCGATCATAGGGAATCGTCTGACCTGCGCAACGGCGCCTCGTAGCGCTCCAGAACATGGCCGGCGAACCCGGCACCGGCTTCGGCTAAGGTGTCGAAGGCGACGTGAACGCCGGCCGCCTCCAGGCGTTGGACTTCGTCGTCAAAGCCGGCGACGGCCGCAATTATGCCGTCGTAGGGGCTGTCCGACAGTCGCTCGACGACGTCCAGCTTGGCACTCAATTCCGGCAACGTCAGCATCACCAAGCCAATGCGCCCGGGCCTCACACGCTCCCAAAAATCGGAGTCGGTCGCATCCCCCAATATCACCTTGCGGCCGGCCTCCTGGTGGGCAGCAACTTCGTCAGCATTGCTGTCGAGCCCGACGACGGTATCGCCGAAGCGGGCGACCATGGCGTCGTAGGCGCCGGCGCCGACGCGGCCCATGCCCATGACGGCGATGGTTGCATCGCCAATGTCGATGGGTACGTCTTCCGAATGGCGGACGCTGCTTTCCCAGGGGATAAGCCGGTTGTGAAATTGGGCATAAAGGCCATGGGCCATGGTGTTGAGCGGCGACGCCAGGACAAATGTAGCGGATAAGGCGAGCGCCACCACGGTGAGCCAATCACCGGTAATCCAGTTATTGGCGACGCCGATTGCACCGACGATCAAGCCGAACTCGCTATAAGTGGCAAGCCCAAGCGAGGCGAGCGACGCCCCGCGGGCGCGCAATCGGAAACGCGTCAGCAGAACGAAAAACAGCGCCACCTTGAACGGCAATGCCAGGACGACGATTAGGGTCACCGCCAAGGCTTCAAGGCTTAAAGACCCCGATAAACCTATGTTCAGGAAAAAACCAACCAAAAGGATGTCTTTGAAATGCAGCAGCGACTCGGACACTTCGCCGGCCCGAGGATGCTTGGCCAGCAACGCGCCGAGGATCAGGGCACCGAGGTCGGCTTTCATGCCAACCGCCTCGAACGCCGCGGCGCCGACCACCAGGGCGGCAAACATGCCGAACAGCGGCACCAGCTCACCGTGACCGCAGCGATCCATGATCAAAAACAGCGCCGGCCGCAGCAATATGATGGCGAACAACGCCAGCGCCCAAACGGACGGAATCTTGCCGGTCGAAAAGGTAATGAATACAACAGCAATGATGTCCTGCACGATCAGGATGCCGATGGCAACGCGACCATGCAGGGATTGCATTTCGCCTTTTTCTTCGAGTGCCTTCACCGCGAAGACCGTGCTCGAAAAGCTGAGCGCGAAGGCGATAAGGATGCTGGTCGCGAGATCGAGGTCGGTGAAGAAGCTGACGCCGCCGGCGGCCAGGCCGAAGATGCCGAGGCCGAAGATGACGATCGTGACCAACATGTGAATGGACGCCCCGGCCCAGACCTCCGGTTTCAACAGCGTCTCGATCTTCAGTTTCAGGCCGATGGAAAACAGCAGCAAAGTGACGCCGAGATCGGCCAAAGTCTCGAGGAATTCACTACCCTCGACACCGGCGACGTTCAGCGCAAAGCCCGCCGCGAGAAATCCGACCAGGGGCGGCAAGCCGATTTGCCGCGCCAGGAAGCCGAGAATAAACGCGGCGGCTATCGAAATTGCGTCCATGGTGTCCTCTCGAATACGTGGTAACCGCCGTTCGGCGAACCCTATCATGTTAACGTCGCTGCCGTTCCGATGGTAGGTTGCCGGCGACTAATCATTTGGGAGCAGAGCGGTATGGCGGATCCAACGTCGCGGGACTTACTGGCTGATCTGGAAGCGGCCAGGCGGGCAGTGCTCGACGAAGGCAGGCCGGAAGCCGTCGCCCAGCGCCGCGGCAAAGGCCTGATGACGGCGCGCGAACGGGTCACCGCGCTGGTCGATACCGACAGCTTCCGCGAGATCGGCGGCCTGGTCGAGCCCCATCGCGACAACGACTTCAACCGCGATGTCGTCGCCCCGGCCGACGGCATCATCGTCGGCACCGGCCGGATCGACGGGCGGCCGACGATCATCGCCTCCCACGATTACACCGTGCATGGCGGCAGCAGCGGCAAAGCCGGCAGCCGCAAACTCGACCGCATGCTCAACCGGGCCATCGATCATGGCCTGCCGGTGGTTTATCTGTTGGAGGGTGGTGGCCATCGTATTCAGGATGGCATGCAGTCGTCGCATTTCGCCGGCGCCTCCCCGGTCTTCCAAAACATGGCGCGACTCTCGGGTTGGGTACCGACCGTCGCGGCAATGATGGGCCAGGGCTTTGCCGGGCCGACCAACTACGCCGCCCTCGCCGACTTCGTCGTCATGGTCCGCGACGTCGCCACAATGGGTATGGCCGGGCCGGCCCTGGTGCGTGCCGGCACCGGCGAGGAGATCGACAAAGAAGCCCTGGGCGGCACCAAGCGCCAGGCCGACGAGCAGGGCATCGCCGATCTCGCGGTCGATAGCGAAGCCGAATGCCTGGCCGCCGCGCGCCGGTTCCTGTCCTACTTTCCGGCCAACGCCCGCACCGCTTTGGCCGTAACCGCGACCGACGATCCCGCCGACCGCCGCGACGACGCACTGCTCGACCTGGTGCCGGCCGACAGCCGCAAGACCTACGATGTCCGCAAGGTCATTAATGTGATCGCCGACCATGACAGCGTCTTCGAGCTTAAACCGACCTACGCCCGCAACATCGTGACCAGCCTGGCCCGGCTGGGCGGCCGGCCGGTCGGCTTCGTCGCCAATCAGCCGCTCCGCAAAGGCGGCATGCTGGACAGCCCGGCCTGCGAGAAGGCGGCGCACTTTATCGGCCTCTGCGACGCTTTCGGCCTGCCGCTGGTGCTGTTGATCGACGTACCGGGCTTCGCCATCGGTTCGTCGGCAGAAATGAGCGGCCTTGGCCGGCGCAGCGGCCGGTTGCTCTTCGAACTGGGCATCGCCACGGTGCCGCGGGTCTCCATCGTGCTACGCAAAGGCTATGGCGGCGGTTACTATGCGATGGGCGGCGGCCGCAGTTTCGAGGCCGATGCGGCGTTCGCCTGGCCGACCGCGGAAATCTGCGCCATGTCGATCGAAGGCGCCGTCGACGTAGCGTTCAAACGCGACTACCAATCCGCCGACGATCCGGCGGCAGCGCGGCAAGCACTGATCGACCGCATCAAGACGCAAACCGGCGCGCTCGGCGCCGCTCAGGATTTCGGCGTCGACGAGGTGATCGACCCGCGCGACAGCCGCAGGCTGTTGATCGAAACCTTCGCCCAATCGGCGCCCCGCCGGCCCGACCGCAACCCGCCTCGAATCCGGCCGATTTCACCGATCTAGAGAAAATTTAGGAGATAGTGATGAACAGGGACGAATTTCAGAAAGCGAGCCGCACTGTGTGGGACAACATGGCGCAGGGGTGGGACAGCAACCGCGACTATATGTGGGAGACGTCGAAAGCGGTCGGCCTGTGGATGGTGGAAAGCCTCGGGCCACAAGAAGGCCAGACCGTTTTGGAGCTTGCCGCCGGCATGGGCGACACCGGGTTTGTCGCAGCCAAACTGCTTGGGCCCCAGGGCCGCTTGATCTCCACGGACTTTGCTCCGGCCATGGTAGAACGCGCCGAACGATGGGCGGCGGATCTCGACGTGACGAATGCAGAGTTTCGAGTGTTGAATGCCGAGACCATGGACCTGGCGGACAATAGCGTCGATGGCGTGCTGTGCCGCTGGGGATACATGCTGATGGGCGATCCGGCAGCAGCATTGCGGGAGACCCGGCGTGTCTTGCGGCCGGGGGGCACGTTGGCCTGTTCCGTGTTCGCAGGTCCCGAACAAAACCCCTGGGCGGCCCTGCCGGTCAAGGCACTGATCGAAGCAGAATTGATGCAGGCCCCGGTACCGGGATCGCCGGGTATCCTCGCCCTGGGCAACGAAGAACGCTTGGCGTCGCTGGTCGCGGAAGCGGGTTTCGCCGAGCACAGAATCGAAGAGGTGCCGCTGACCTGGCGCTATCCGGATTTCGAAGCGTACTGGCAGTTCCTAACAGACGTGGCCGGTGCCATCGCCGTCCTAATCGAGGCGCTTCCCGCGGCAGACCAGGCACGTGCCCGGGAGGCCATCGGCCACGCGATCTCAGATTTCCAAAGCGCGTCTGGCATCGCTTTGCCAGGCATGACACTGAATGTGGTGGCCAGGTAAGCGGCGCCAGCTGTTCCGGTCGACTTACGCGACGTCGGCGGCGCCATTCATGCGGCATCCTCGGTGAAAGATTTCCGCGTTTGATTGTCGTCGGTTGATCTTGTTATTGTCGCTGGAATGGCAGCGCTCGAAACAAATGCAGCTTCGATAACGGTGACCCAGGCCACTGAGCAAGATCAGCCGGTTGTCGCGCGCCTGATTCAACTCATGCACTATGACATTAGTCCATATTTTGGAGAATGGATAAGCCTGGACGGGTGCTATGCCCATGGCAGCCTCGATGCGTACTGGACCGAACAGGATCGCCATCCGTATCTGATACACCGTTCGAAACAATTGGTGGGTTTTGCACTGGTTTCGGCGCATTCTCCGATTTCGGGGCGCGCACCTTGCTGGTTCATGGATGAGTTTTTCGTGTTGAGAGCCCAACAGCGGCGCGGCTACGGATTGCAAGCGGTTCGGAAGATCCTTTCAAGGCATCCGGGGAACTGGGAAATAGCGGTTATTGAAAAGAACCTCGACGCAATCTCATTTTGGGCAAAGGGTCTGTCTCGACTTCGGCTTAAGGATCTGACGAAAGAACCCGGCACTCATGCTGGATTCGACTGGATCATCCATTCGTTTACGTCCTGAGGAATGCGGTGCTTGGAGTGGCGTTCTACGTTTTGAATTGAGTTTTGGTAGAGAGAGGCAAAGGCGTGAACGATCAAGATCCGCAAGCTGGTTCGGCTTTCCAAGCCATTCGGGCGATCGACTATACGGTCATTATTGTCCGCGATATGGACGCGATGCGGCGCTTCTATGAAGACGTCCTTGGCTTTCCGTTTATACGGGCGCTTTCGCCAAGCTGGATCGAATATCGGGTTGGCGACAACACCCTGGCGCTATCCAGGCCGGGGCTCACGGCATCTGATGTTCCAATGCCCAACGGCACGGCCGCGCTTCAGCTCGCGTTCAAGGTTTCAGTCGACCAGGTCGATCAGTGCGCCGACGAATTCGTCCGGAAGGGCATCGATCTGCTGTCACCGCCCACCGACCAGGACTTTGGTCACCGCACGCTGTTCTTTCGCGATCCGGACGGCAATCTTCTGGAGATTTATGCGGAACTATCGTGACAACGCATTTGGCGGGCTATTTTAGATAAGTGGACTGTCAACGTAGTTCAGATCGACATGGTCTAACGCGGCTAAAACGGTACAAATCATCACGGCTGGGTATGCACCGATCTCTAACAGTAATGACATAAAAAACGATGTCCACGTCTGCAGCCATGGAAATAGCTATGCCATGCCTATTTTCTTTCAAAATGTCTTCTGGACTTCTTAATCGACCACGGAGACCTTGCGTTGGCCAGTTCTTTGCGTCTTTCCAGTCCGGAAATAAGGCCCCGAAAATTTCGGAAACAGATCCAAAAGCCTTGTCCGCCTCGACCCTGTCTAGGTTCGAGATGAGGATCGAAATTTTCAACGAATGAACGCGCTCGCCACTACCAACAAGAGCCATTATGTAGGGCAATTTTTGTGTTCCATAAAGCCACACCTCATCGCCTACTTTTTCAAGTTCCTTATATTCGCTGAACGTCAGGCCATTCGGGAAATCCGATTCCATGATTCTTAAGGCCGTCGCAACTATTTGCTCTCGATTTAAAGGAAGCCAAGCATTCTTATCTTCAGATCCCGAATTCGATGAAGAAATGGCACAAGACGAAAACAAAGCCATAAGAATAGCCAAAAACACAATTGTGGATAATCTCATTTTGTCATCTTCTGCAGAAGTCGAAGCAACTAATTCAACCGCCCCCCATTGTTGGCAACCTCATCAGGACGCGCGCCGATCCATGTGATCGCGCAACCGGTACCAGGCGCCGATGGCCGGCAGGAACCAGGGATTGCCGCGGTAGAACGGCACCGGCACCCTCGGCAGCGGCCGCTCGAAGAAGGCGCTTTTCAGGTCCTCGCCTTCGATGATGCGGCGCCCCAGCAGGTGTCCGAGGTAGCTCATGATGGCGACGCCGCTGCCGTTGCAGCCGGCACAATAGAGCATGTCGTTAATACGGCCGGCATGGGGCAGGTAATCGGTGGTGAAGGCGACGAAGCCGGTCCAGGAGTGTGTGACCCGGGCGTCGGCCAATTGCGGGAACCGGCGGGTCATCATCTGGTGCAGCAGGCGCGCGCGGGTCGCCGGATCGACATCGGTGAAGCGTGCCCGGCCGCCGAAAATCATGCGCTTGCCGCCTGGCGCCATGCGGTAATAGCAGAGCACCCGTGGCGTCTCGGAAATGGTCCGGCCGTTTGGAATGAGGCTGGTGGCGAGGTCGTCGGGCAATTCCTCGGTAGCAATGACGTGGCTGGTGACCGGCACCAAACCGCGCTGCAGGCCTGGTGTCAGCGGCCCGGTGTAGCCATTGGTGGCAATGATCACGTCGGCGGCGGCAATCGGGCCGCGGCTGGTTTGAATTTGGAAGTGGCCCTGGCCGCCATCGATCTTTTCGACTGTCATGTTGGCGCATAGCGCCACGCCAGCGGCTTGGGCCGCATCGATCAGACCGCGCAGGTAAAGCGCGGGGTGCAGCTTGCCGGCACGCGCGACGGTCATCCCGCCATGGTAGAAGTCGCTCGCCATCTCTTCGCGGATGCGGGCGCGCGGCAACACCTCGGCACCGGCGCCGACCATGCGGTTCAAGACATCGCAGCGCGCCTGGAAGGCGTCGTAGTGATCGGGTGCATAGGCGCCGACCAAGCGTCCGTTCGCCTCGTAGTGGCAGTCGATCGCCTCCTCGGCGATGCGGCGCTCGACCAGTTCGAGGGCGTTTAGGCTTTCGCCCATCAGGCGTTCGAACCACGCGGCTTCGCCGTCATGGTCCTGGTTGGCACCCGGCGTACCCGAAAGCCCCTTGCCGAGATTGACACCGGCGCTGACGCCGCCGCCGTTCCGCGAACTGGCGCCATGGCCAAACAGCTCGGCCTCGGCCACGACCACAGAACGGCCGGAGCGGGCAATTTCCAGAGCCGCATTGAGCCCGGCATAGCCGCCGCCGACAACCAGCACATCGGTCTCGGCCGGCGGCGCCAGGGCACCGGCATCGGTTGGCGGTGCCGCCTCCCACCAATAGGGTGTGTCCTTGAAATCCGGGTGCAGCAGGCGCTCGGCGTCCATTACCTAGGTTCCCTAATTGCTGCGCCGAAGCGCCGCCATCATGATGCCTGCACCGATCAGCAAGGAACCGCCGAGCCGGTTGACCCGGCGCATCAGTTCCGGCCGACGCAATCGGTCGCGGACGCTGCCGGCCACCATGGCATAGCCGGTGACGATGATCGCGGCCAGCAACACGAATGTGACTCCCAAGATCAGGAACTGCGGCACCGCCGCCGCCGCGGGATCGATGAATTGCGGCAGAAAGGCCACGAAAAACGCTATGCTCTTCGGATTGAGCGCGGTCACGGCAAAGGCGTGGCCGGCAACCGACCAGCCTTTGGACGGCGCGGCCTGAGCCGTGTCTTCAAGCACCGGATCGGCGCGCCAGAGCTTGATGCCGAGATAGACCAAATAGGCAGCACCGAGCCATTTCAAAACCACGAACAAGGTGGCCGAGGTCGCCAAGACCGTGCCGAGACCGGCCAGCGACAAGGTCACGGCAACGACGTCACCCAGCGCCACGGCCGGAATCGTTGTCCAGGCCGAGCGCTTGCCCGATGACAAGGCATAGCCCACCACCAACAGAACCGTCGGCCCCGGCAAGAGCAGCAACGCCGTCGACGCCGCCGCATACGCCGTCCAAATTTCCCACTGCATGCGCGTCTCTCTTTACATTGTCGCTAACCAAATCCGATAGAGCCATCGGCGGCGGTCGACCGCAAGGGTTATTCGGCGGCCGAGTAGTCGTAGAAACCCATGCCCGTGCGCCGGCCCTGCTCGCCGTCGGCGACTTTCCGGCGCAGGCTAGGGCCGGGTTCGTAGCGCGCGCCATAGGCGTCGTGCAGCATGGTCTGGATATCGAGGGTAAGACCGGTCGAGATGTGGTCCATGAGCTCGAACGGCCCGAGCGGATGGCCGAGCGCCAGCCGGCAGGTGCGATCGATGTCGTCACGGCTGGCGACACCTTCGTCCAACAGCCGTTGTGCCTCGGCCAGCAACGCGAACAGCAGCCGGTTGGACGCGAACCCGGGCACGTCGGCGGATTGGGTCACAGTCTTGCCGATCGCGGCACCGACCCGGCGCGCCTCGGCCAAAGTCTCGGCCGCGGTCTCGGCCCCGGGGATGATCTCCAGAAACGCCATGCGGGAGGCCGGCGACGAGAAATGCATGCCGAGGAATCCGGCTCGTCGGTCCGTCGGCAAGGCTTCGGCAAGTGTGCCAATTGGGATGCTCGACGTGTTGGTCGCGAGGATCGCGTCCGCCGGTACGATATTCGCCAAGTCTGCCAACACACGCTGTTTGACCGTCACGTCCTCGGCCACCGCCTCGATCACCAAGCTGCAGTCGGCAAAGTCGGTCAGATCCTTGGTGAGAGACAGGTGAGCGCGCGCGCCGTCGGCGAGACGGGCCGCGATGTGGTCTCGGGCCGCCACCATCGCCCCTTTATGGTGATCGGTTAGTCGTGTCGGGCAGTCGGCACAAGCAAAGACCATGGCGATTTCGCGGCCCATTTGGCCGGCACCGACGACGCCGACCTTATGACCCGCGGCGGCCGTGGCGTCGCTCATTGCCGGCCCAAAATCGTGATGCAGGCAACGGATTCTTCGATGCCGTAGATGCCGCCGGCATTCTCGGCAATGGCGAATTGAGCATCCTCGACCTGCCGCGGACCAGCCGCGCCGCGCAATTGCTGAACCAATTCGTAGATCTGGCCCAGACCCGTGGCGCCGATCGGATGGCCTTTCGATTCCAGCCCACCCGATGGATTGACCGGAATGCGCCCACCGAGACGGGTCTCGCCCCGCTCGGCCAGCCAGCCGCCTTGGCCGAATTCACAGAAGCTGAGGTTCTCTGTTTGGGTCACCTCGCCGACGGCGGTCGCGTCATGCACCTCGGCAACCGACATGTCTTCGGGCCCAAGTCCGGCCTGCTCGTAGGCTTTGTTGGCGAGCAGGTGGGTGATGTGCTTGTCGACCTCGCCGACATCGCGATTTACCCCGGTGCCGAGCATGGAGGCCTTGACCCGGACAGCACGCGCCTTGGCCTCGGGAAACCGATCGAGTGCGTCTTCGGCAATCAGGATGGCGGCGGCGGCGCCGTCGCTGATCGGCGAGCACATGGGCAGGGTCAGTGGCCAGGAAATCACCCGCGCCGCCAAGACTTCGTCGACCGTCATGTCGTCTTGGTATTGCGACAGCGGATTGAGGGTCGAATGGAAGTGGTTCTTGGCGGCAACGGCGGCGAATTGCCGCTGTGTGCTGCCGAAGGTTTTCATGTGGAACTTACCGAAGGCGGCATAGACGTCCATGAACGGGCTGCGCTTTGCGTTGGGATTGGTGGCGCCGGGTGGCTCGACACCCGCGCCCATCGCCTCGAGATCCGCGAAGGTCCGATCGCGCTCATGAACGTCCAAGGCGCCATCGAAGATCGCGAACGACAACGCCTTGTCTTCGTCATACATTTTGTCGGCGCCGACCGCGAGGGCGACGTCGGTGACCCCGGCCTTGATTGCCAGATGGGCATGATGAAAGGCGGTCGAGGCGCTGGCGCAGGCATTTTCGACATTGGAAATCGGGATGCCTTGAAAGCCCATGTCGCGCAAGGCGATTTCGCCGGGCACCAAATGCTGGCCTTCAATCACGCCTTGGGTGGTATTGGAAAACCAGGCGGCGCCGATGTCTTCGCTGGTCATGCCGGCGTCGCTCAAGGCCGCGGAAACCGCTTCGTGGGTCAGCGCCTTGACCGACTTATCCATAAAACGGCCAAAAGGCGTCATCGAAACGCCGGCCACCATGATGTCCGTCATAGTAATCTCCTGTCGGTCACGTGCCCATGCGATAAGCGGCGTCGAGCCGGATCACCTCGCCGTTGAGCATAGCATTTTCACAAATCTGTTTGACCAGCCGGCCGAACTCCATCGGCTCCCCGAGCCGCTTTGGGAACGGCACCGCGGCCTGCATTTCGCGCACTGCCTCTTCGCCAAGGCCCTCCGCCATCGGCGTTTCGAACACGCCGGGCGCGATCGCCACCACACGGATGCCGTGGCGGGCGAACTCCCGCGCCAACGGCAACGTCATGCCGGCAATGCCGGCTTTGGCGGCGGCGTAGGAGACCGCGCCGATGGTGCCCTCCAATCCCTGTATCGAGGAGGTGTTGACGATGACGCCGCGTTCACCGTCGGTGTTGACCGGATCGGCCGCGATCAAGCGTTCCGCCATCAGCCGGGCGACATTGAAGGTGCCGGTCAGATGAACATCGACCATGCGCTGGAAATGGTCGAGCGGCATAACGCCGTCCCTGCCCAACACCCGCCTAGCCTCGCTGATACCCGCGCAATTTACCAAAATGCGAACGGCGCCGTGGGCCGCCTCGGCGGCATCGAGCGCCGCCGCGACCTGGGTTTCGTCGGTTACATCGGCGGTCAGCTGCAACCGGTCCGCTGCGCCACCGAAAGCCAGATCCAGGGCCGCCACGCGGCCGCCCGCCGCCGCCAGCACGTCCGCCGTCGCTTGGCCCAGCCCGGAGGCGCCGCCGGTCACCAGCGCCGAAAGTCCATCGATTTCCATGGGGCTCTTCCCGTTCCGTTGGTTTTCAATCAAAATTGGCTACACTGGCCATAGTGACCTCAGCGGAAGCAGACGTCCAATCATGAACCAAGATTTCAAGACCGCGGGCACGGCCCGCAGCGATCCTCTGGCGAACACGGATCTAACCGATCCGGCGATCGTCACCGACCCCTATCCGACCTATCGCTGGCTGCAGGATAACGCGCCGATTGCTTGGAACCAGCAGCTGAACGGCTGGATCGTGACCCGTTACAAGGACGTTCGCCAGGCCCTGCAGAGCCCGGCGCTGTCGGTCGAGAAATTGCAGCCGTTCGTCGCCCATTCGTCGAGCGAGCAGCGCCGCGACGTCGAAATTTTGGGCGAAGTCTTGAGCGACTGGATGGTATTCAAGGACCCGCCGGACCATTCGAAACTGCGGCGCGCCCTGAAAGACGCGTTCATGCCGACGGAAATCAAGTCGTTGACGCCGACGGTGCGCGCGACTGTCGACGGCCTGCTTGAAAAACTGCCGGTCGGCCAACCCTGTGAAGTGGTGTCGGCCCTGGCATTTCCTTTGCCGGCCATGGTCATCGGCGATCTATTCGGCCTGCCATTGGATGAAATCGACAGGCTCAAGGCCTGGTCGGATCCGCTCGGTCGTTTCGTGCTCGCCGCCACCGACAAATCCGACCTGTACCCACGGGCGGCAAACGCGGTGCGTGAAATGAAGGCGCGCTTCCACGACCTGGTGGCCGACCATCGCCGTGCGCCGCGCGACAATTTCACCTCCCGCATGATCGCCAATGCCAAAGATCTGACCGACGATGAAATCGTCCATACGTTGGTCTTGGTGCTCTGGGCTGGACACGACACAACCACCAATCTGATTGCCACCACGCTGTATCATCTTTGCCGGAATCCGGATGAATTCGACCGCCTGCGCACCAACCCCGACAGCATTCCGGCGGCGGTCGACGAGCTGCTCCGGATCGACGGCCCGGCCCATATGCTGGTCCGGCTGGCCAAGGCCGACTTGACGATCGGCGATACCGCGATGCGCGCCGGTGAGCGGCTGTTCCTGATGATGAATACGGCCAACCGCGACCCGGCGGTTTTTGACGCCGGCGACGATCTCGACCTCACCCGCGCGGAAAACCGCCATCTCGCTTTCGGCCGTGGTGTTCATATGTGTCTCGGCGCACCGCTGGCCAGGCTCGAAGGCGAGCAGGTTCTGCATGGCCTCACGGAACGGTTCCGCACCATCCGATTTGGCGATGGCGAACCGGTCTGGCGCCAAAACCTGATCATGCGCGGACCGAGCAAGCTCACTGCCATCTTCGAAACCTGACAACGGACGGGCCCGGCATGACCGACATCAACGACCGCTTCCAAGTGCTGCATGAATTTGTCACCGCGGCCGAGGCCCGGCTGGAACCCGCCCACTGGGACTACCTGATCGGCGGTACCGAGACCGAGACCACTCAGCGGCGCAACCGTCTGGCGCTCGATCGGCTGGCATTCCGGCCGCGCGTGCTGCGTGACGTCAGCAACATCGATCTGTCGCATCAATTTCTCGGCCAACCGGTTTCCTTGCCGATAGCCGTCGCACCAGTCGGCGCACCGGAGACATTCGACCCGCAGGGCGCCGCCGCGGTCATGGAGGCGACGGCCAAAGCCGGAATCGTTAGCTTCCACAGCTCGGTGACCAAACAAACCTTCAGCCGGCCTGGTGGGGCCGCCGCGGGATTTACCGTATTCCAGCTTTATGTGCGCGGCGATGGCGATTGGGTCGACACCCAGGTGGCCGAGGCTGAAACTGCCGGCTTCGATGCCTTCTGTATCACTGTCGATACGGCGATCTATAGCCGACGGGAACGGGATATCGCCAAGCGCTTCGTAAAGCCTTGGCGCAAGGCGGCGACCGGCATCGAATACCAGGCGTCGTTCAACTGGCGCGACGTCGAACGCTTCAAGCAACGTCACCAGATCCCGTTAATCCTGAAAGGTATCGCCACCGTGGAAGATGCCCGGCTGGCGGTCGAGGCCGGTGTGGACGGCGTCTACATATCCAACCATGGCGGCCGCCAATTGGACCACGGGCTCGGCTCGATCGACCTGTTGCCGGACATCGTCGCCACGGTGGCGGGTCACGCCACGGTCATTATCGATGGCGGCTTTATGCGCGGCACCGACATTGTCAAAGCTATGGCGCTCGGCGCTGATTTGGTCGGTCTCGGACGCTTGCCGATGTTGGCGCTGGCCGCTGCCGGCAGCCCCGGACTCGTGCGCGCCGTGGATTTGCTGCGCGACGAGATGTTTTCGGCACTCGGGCTGTTGGGTGTGACGGCTTGGTCGGAACTGGACAGCTCATACGTCACGGCCGGGTTGCCCGTGCGCGAAGCGCAGCCGCTCAGCGCCTTCCCGTTGCTCGATTAATACGTAAGTTCCTATTGACAATCCCTATGCCATAGATCTTGGTGCCGTGGGCCAAGGGGGAAGCCTGTGTCACCAACTGCCGACTATCCTGTTCCGGAGGAACTGGACGATCCGCGATTTCGCCGATTGTTCGATTACTGGCTATCCAAACATCGCGATGAACTTCTGCCTGGCAGGGCCGAGATCGATCCTTTGGAAATTCCCGAACTACTCGGTAACATCAATCTGATCGATGTCGTTCACGAGGACGGTTCTATCCGATTTCTGTATCGTGTATGGGGCACGGCGGTAACCGATCTCTATGGTCATGATCACACCGATAAATTCGCCGACGAAATCCCCCTTCCCACCAAGTCCGACGCTATTCAACGCGTTCTGGAAGCAAGCGCTCAATCCGGCAAGCCACATTTTTGGCAGGTCCCCTTGCCAGTCGAGAACCATGATTTCAAAAGCAATCGCCGCCTGCTGCTGCCGCTTGCCAGCGACGGCGTAAACGTGGACAAATTCATCGCCTTGATATTAGGTGACGCCCGCCGCTGAATTGGAGGGACTGGCGATGGATTATTCTGGCTATAGACGCATCAAATTTGACTATCGGGACCGCGTTCTTTGGGTTTGGCTGGACGGCGAAGGACCGATGAATGCGGTCGATCAGGCCATGCATGAAGATCTGGCACGGCTATTTTTCGATCTCCAGCGCGATGAGGATTGCGACATCGTGATTTTGACCGCCGAGGGTCGGGCGTTTTGCGCCGGTGGCGACATGGATTGGTTTCAAGACATGATTGACAACCCGGCCAATTTCCGCGCCATCGCGCCGGACGCCAAGCGCATCATTTTCGGCTTGCTGGAGTTGGAGAAACCGATTCTGTGCCGATTGAACGGCGCGGCCGCCGGCCTCGGTGCCTCGCTTGCTCTGTTGTGCGACATCATCATCGCCGACGAACGGGCGCTGATCGGCGATCCGCATGTGAAAGTCGGCCTAGTCGCCGGCGACGGCGGCGCGGTGATCTGGCCGCAGTTGATCGGCTTCGCCCGGGCTAAGGAATTGCTGATGACCGGCGACATGATCACCGCGGCGAAAGCCGTCGAGATGGGCCTGATCAATTATGCGGTGCCCGCCGACCAGCTCGACGACAAGGTCGGCGAACTGGTCGCCAAACTGCAGGGCAATCCGCGCTGGGCGGTACGTTGGACGAAGACCGCCGCGAATTTGGTGTTGCGCGACATCGCCAACAAAGTTTCCGACGCTGCCATCGCCTACGAAATGCTGTCCAATATGACCCGCGACCGGCAAGAGGCGGTGAACGCGTTCGTCGAAAAGCGCAAGCCCGATTACAGCGGCGAATAGGCGGTGATAAGATCGCCCGATCATGGCGTTCTCTCGACTGCTTTCCACCTATAATAAGGGCCGCGCGTTGTTCCGCTTCATGCGAAAACATGGTCGCCGAGAGATCGGGCTGGTTGGGCTGGTTGGCCTGGTGGTCTGTTGTGGGCTGATCGCGCCGCCGACCTGGTCCGCGGAAACGGAACAAGAAGACCCACAGACTGAGCCGCTGCCGTTCTACATGAAACCGGTTGTGGCGCTGCAGTCCGCTCTTGCAGACGATTTTTGGATGACGGTCGGTGATTATCCGGTTTTTGTCGGCATCTCCGGGCGCGTCACCCGCGCGATTTTGTATGGTGACAACGGCGAAGACTCGGAGTTCTTCTTTGTCGACAACAACAATTCTTCGACCCGTGTGGTCGCCGTCGCCGAGGCGACGCTGAGCGACACGTTGTTGATCGGCTCGAGCTTCAAACTGCCGTTGGTTTTCCAAAGTTCGACCAGCGTCGATTTTGGCGACGCTGACAGTTTCTCTGCTTCCTTTGGCGAGTTTGGCGAACGCGAGCTCGACGGCTACCTGACCAGCGCCACTTACGGCAAGCTTTATGCCGGCTATGGCGATACCGCGTCGGATGGCACCTCGGAAGTCGACCACAGCGGCACCACCGTGATCAGCCGCAGCCGCGTTCGCGATCTGGCCGGTGGTTTGTCATTCGACGGCGGACCGGAGATCAAGGATGTGTTCGACAACTTCGACGGACTCGGTTCGGAAAAACGCGTGCGCTACGACACGCCAAGCTTCGGCGGCACCGTCGTCTCCACTTCCATGACCACGGAACAGGACTACGACGTTGCCGTCCGCTTCAAATCAGGGCTAATCGGCAATGATTTAGCGGCGGCGGCGGCGTATGCGCACAAGGAAGACGGCGCCGAGCAGATCAGCACATCGGCGAGCGCGACCTGGAAATCTGGGATAAGCCTCTCCCTGGCCGCCGCCTGGCGGGATCAGAACGACCGAACGAAGCTGTTTGGCTATGCCAAGGCTGGCTACCGCCGCGATTTTTTTTCGTTTGGCCCGACCGCATTCGCCATCGACGTCGCCACCAACAAAGACGTCGACCGTGACGGCGACAACGCCTATGCCGCAGGCGCTTTCGCGGTCCAGACCGTAAACCGCGAAGGCATTGTGAAGGGGATCGATCTCTATGTCGGTGTCCGCTGGCATAAGTTGGATCGCAACAATGAGAATTTCGACGACATCCTCGCCTCCATGATCGGCTTCCGTATGCGGTTTTAGAGCTGTTGGGATTCACGGCTCGGCGTGGAATAATGCCGTGCCATGACCGAACACGACTTGATCGCCTGCCTGCCGATGTATGACTGGCCCGAAGTGCGGCCGGCAACCGACGCCTTGTGGACGGCAATGGCGACCGCTTTCGCCCGCCATGGTATCGATGCGCCGGCAGCACTCGACCGGGAAATGCGGCGCGAGGACGCCTGGGCGGCACCAAACCTGGTGCTTGGCCAGACGTGCGGCTTGCCTTTTATGCGCACGCTGCGTGGCCGGGCGACCATGCTAGGATCGCCGGTTTACGATCTGCCGGACGCAGAGCCTGGCGACTATTATTCGGTTGTCGTCGCCCGCACCGACGACCCGGCGGCGGCCGTGGCCGACTTTCGCGGCCGCCGGGTGGCCTTCAACGGCGCCGATTCCCAATCCGGCTATGCAGCGCTACAGATCGTCGTCGCGCCGCTCGCCGACGATGGCCAGTTCTTCGTTACTGGGCTTGCGACCGGCACGCACCGCGCTTCGGCGGCGGCGGTCGCGGAAGGCCGCGCCGACATTGCAGCCCTCGATGCGGTCAGTTGGGAACTGTTGCGCGACTACGACCCCGTCGTCGCCCGTGCATTGAAAATTATCGCCACGACGCCGGTGTCGCCCGGCTTGCCTTATATCACCAGCCTCGCGGACGCGTCCCGACGGGCGACGCTGAACACGGCCTTGGCCGAGGCCATCGATGGTCTAGACCAAGCGAGCCGCCGGGCGCTCAGGATCGACGGTTTTCGCCCGCGCGCTGAAGCGGACTACGTGGTGTTGACCGAACGCCTTGCCGCCGCCGAACAGGCCGGCTACCCGGCATTGTCATGACCGCGATATTGTTGAAATACGAGGCGCCGACCTGGGTCCTGGCGATCGCCATCTATGGCTGTTGGTTCACCCTAGTGTGGTTCCACGCGGACCTGCCCTGGTGGCTGCTGCTGCCAGTCGGCGCCTATGTCACAGCAATCCATTTCAGCCTGCAACATGAGGCGATCCACAGCTGGCGTTCGCTGCCGGCTTGGCTCAGAACCGCCATTGTCTGGCCGCCGATCGGCCTGTGGAATCCGTTCGAGGCTTACCGCAACAGCCATTCCATCCACCACCGCAACGCCAACCTGACCTATCCCGGACTCGATACCGAGAGCGTCTACCATCGGCTGGCAGACTGGCAGCGCTACCCGGCCATTTGGCGACGCCTGTTGATGGTCAACCAGACTTTTCCAGGCCGCTTGCTACTCGGCCCACCGATCCGCCTCTCGAAGGTGGTCACCCGCGATTGGGCAAGGCTCGCCCGCGGCGATTTCAGCAACGGCTGGGTCTGGCTCCGCCACGTCATCGGCATCGGCGCGATACTGCTTTTCGTGACCGAAGTCGCCGGCATGCCGCTCTGGCAATACCTCTTGTTTTTCTTCTACGGCGGCATGGTACTGGGCTGGATTCGACCGTTCCTGGAGCATCGCTGGGGCGAGACCCCCTATCAAAGGGTCGCGGCCATTGAGGCCCATTGGCTGTTCGGATTGTTGTTCCTGTGGAACAACCTGCACATCGTCCACCACCGCTACCCGACCATGCCGTGGTACGAAATTCCCGGCTTCTACCGCCGCAACCGCGCCGCCATGCTGGCGCTCAATGGCGGCTACGTCTATGCCGGCTACGCCGATGTGTGGAAGCGGTTCTGGCGCAAACCGACTTTCGTGCCGGTGCATCCCGACAGCCCGACGCCGTAAGCAACACCTCGGGCGCCGCACAGTGTCGCATTCCGCATGAAACGGGGCGGAATTGGTATCGCCGGTCAGCAAACCTGGCCCTAAGTTTGGTTAGAATCGAGCCAGTGGAGCGTCGACGCGATGAATTGGGATGTCTTCATTACCTGCGCCATCACCGGATCCGGTGATACCACGGGCAAAAGCGACAAGGTGCCGGTGACGCCGAAGGATATCGCCGCTTCGGCCATCGAGGCGGCCAAGGCCGGCGCCGCCATTGCCCATATCCACGTTCGCGATCCGGAGACCGGCGCCGGCGCGCGCGACGTCGCGCTCTACCGCGAAGTGGTCGAGCGGGTACGCGACAGCGAGACCGACGTGGTGCTCAACCTCACCGCCGGCATGGGCGGCGACCTCTATTTCGGCGCTGGCGAGAAGCCGTTGCCGCTTCGCAAAGACGGCACCGACATGGTCGGGCCCCTGGAGCGCCTGCGCCATGTCGAAGAACTGTTGCCGGAAATCTGCACGCTCGATTGCGGCACCATGAATTTCGCCGAGGCCGATTACGTCATGACCAATACGCCGGCCATGTTGAAGGCCATGGCCAGACGGGTTCAGGAACTCGGCGTGCGGCCGGAACTCGAAGTCTTCGATACCGGTCATTTGGTGTTCGTCAAAGAAATGATCGCCGACGGCCTGATCGACGACCCGGTGATGATCCAGCTCTGTATGGGCATCCCCTATGGCGCGCCCGACGACCCGTCCACGTTCCTGGCCATGGTCAACGCCTTGCCGCCCGGTGCCACATTTTCCGGCTTTTCCATCGGCCGTATGCAATTGCCTTTTGTCGCCATGGCACCGCTCGCCGGCGGCAACGTTCGGGTCGGGCTGGAAGACAATATCTACTTGTCCCGTGGAGTGATGGCGAGCAATGGCGCGTTGGTCGAACGGGCGGTCACCATCCTTAAGGCGATGAATGTAAACCTGCTCGGTCCGGCCGATGTTCGCGAGAAACTGAAGCTGATAAAGCGCGGCTAGGACACGGCACCATGACGGACATCAGGACTGTGGGGCTGCTTGGCGGCGGCGTCATTGGCGCCGGCTGGGCGGCTCGGTTGTTGCTGAACGGCATCGACGTAGTCGTAGCCGACGCCGCCGACGGGACCGAGGCGGCCATCGCCGACGTCATGGACAATGCCCGCCGAGCGTACCGCAACCTGACCCTCTGTCCGCCGGGCGCCGAAGGCCGCCTTACCATTGTGACCACATTAGAAGCGGCCGCTGAGGCGGCGGATTTTATCCAAGAGAACCTACCGGAAGACCTGGTTCTTAAGACCGCTCTGCTCGGGCGCGCCAGCCGGGCCGCCCGGCCTGATGTGATCATCGCCTCCTCGACCTCGGGGCTGCGGCCGACGGCCCTGCAGGCGGACATTGCCGAACCGGGGCGCTTCGTCGTCGGCCACCCCTTCAACCCGGTCTATTTGATGCCGTTGGTGGAAATATGCGCCGGCACCGAAACCGATCCAGCCGTGCCCGACCAGGCGGCGGCGTTCTATCGATCGATCGGCCTGCATCCGCTGATGCTGAAGGCCGAGATCGACGGCTTCATCGCCGACCGTCTGATGGAGGCACTGTGGCGTGAGGCGTTGCACTTGATCAACGACGATGTCGCGACCGCCGCCGACATCGATGATGCCATCCGCTTCGGACCGGGGCTCCGGTGGGCGTTCATGGGCACCTTTCTCACCTATCGTCTGGCCGGCGGTACCGCCGGCATGCGGCATTTCCTAGCCCAGTTCGGTCCCGCCTTGAAGCTGCCCTGGAGCAAGCTGGAGGCGCCGGAGCTGACCGATGACTTGATCGAGCGCTTGGCCAGTCAGTCGGACGACCAAGCCGACGGCCAATCGATCCGGGCGCTGGAACGGTTGCGCGACGATTGCCTGGTCGCCGTGATGCAAGGCTTGAAGCGTCACGATTTTGGTGCCGGCCGCGCCCTCAAACACTACGAAGAAATCCTCTATGAACGGGCGCATCAAACCGTGATGACGCCGGGCGACAAAATCGACGCACCGCTGGTGCTGCATCGTGGCCGGGTCGCCGCGGAATGGGTCGACTACAACGGCCATATGACCGAAAGCCGCTACTTACAGGTCTTCGGCGACAGCACCGACGCCCTGCTCCGCTTCGCCGGAATCGACAGCGCCTATCACGCGGCGGGTGGCAGCTACTACACCGTCGAGACGCATATTATGAATTTGGCGGAAGTGTCCGCCGGCGCGCCGATCGAGGTCAGAACCCACGTCCTCGGCGTCGACGACAAACGTTTGCATGTCCTGCATGCGTTGCATCACGGCAGCGCAGGCACCGCGCTGGCAACGGCTGAACAGATGCTGGTCCATGTGGATACGGCCGAGGGCCGCGCGGCGCCGGCCCGGCCCGACATTCGCGATCGATTGGTCGCCATCGCCGATGCGCAAGCGGTGCTCGACGTGCCCGATTCTGTCGGCCGCCGGATCGCCATGCCGAGCCCCTAGGGGAGACCCGCGACATGAACCTAGACCCCACACAAGAGCAAGAGCTGATCGTCGATACCGTGCGCCGGTTTGTCGAGAGCGAACTCTATCCGCTTGAGGCGGAAGTCGAACGCACCGGCAGCTGCCCGGTCGAGCTCGGTCGTGAAATCCAGGACAAAGTCCGCCAACTCGGCTTCTACGCACCCAACATTCCGGGGGCGGATGGCGGCGGCGGCCTGGACCATGTGTCCTTCACCCTGTTGGAACGGGAATTGGGGCGCGCATCCATGGCGCTGTCGGTCTGGTGGGGCCGGCCGTCGAATATTCTTTGTGCCTGCAACGAAGAGCAACGCCAGCGCTATCTGCTGCCATGCGTCACCGGTGAGAAGATGGACGCCTTGGCGATGACCGAGCCGGGTGCGGGGTCCGATATCCGCAGCATGACCTGTAGCGCCCGCCGTGACGGCGATGACTGGGTGGTGAACGGCACCAAGCATTTCATTTCCCACGCGGACATCGCCGATTTCGTGATCGTGTTCATCGCCACGGGCGAAGACGAAACGCCGCGCGGCCTGAAGAAACGGATTACCTGCTTCCTGGTCGACCGCGGCACGCCGGGCTTCGATATTCGTCCTGGCTACCGGTCCGTGTCCCACCGGGGCTACCACAATTGCATCCTCGATTTCGACGATTGCCGGCTGCCGGCGGCGCAGATCCTGGGCGAGGAAGGCTCGGGCTTCGAGGTCGCCAATACTTGGCTCTACGCAACACGCCTGACCGTCGCGGCCATGTCGGTCGGCCGCGCCCGACGGGTCTTCGACCTTGCGCTTGACTGGGCGGCAACACGACGGCAGTTCGGTCAGCAAATTGGAAAATTCCAAGGCGTGTCGTTCAAGCTCGCCGACATGATCACGGAAATCGATGCCGCCGACTGGCTGACCTTAGCCGCGGCCTGGCAGTTGGATCGCGGCGCCGATGCCAACCGCCCAATCGCCAGCGCCAAGCTCTACGCCACGGAGATGCTGGCGCGGGTAACCGACGAGGCGATCCAGATCCACGGCGGCATGGGGCTGATGGACGATCTGCCGTTAGAACGGTTCTGGCGCGACGCCCGGGTCGAGCGGATCTGGGACGGCACCAGCGAGATCCAGCGCCATATCATTTCGCGCGATCTGTTGCGGCCGCTCGGCGCATGAACGCGGATCACGCCGTCGGTGAACGGGCGCGGCTTGCCCGGCTGTTGCAGCCGCGTTCGATCGCGGTCTTCGGCGGCCGCTTCGCGGCGGCCGTGGTTGAACAATGCCGGCTGATGGGTTTTGCCGGACCGATTTGGCCGGTGCATCCGACGCGGGCGGCTATCGGCGGCTATCCCTGCCACCAATCAGTGGAGGACTTGCCGGCCGCTCCCGACGCCGCATTCGTCGCCGTCAACCGTCTTCAAACCGTCGACATCGTCGAACGGTTAGCGCGACACGGCGCCGGCGGCGCCGTCGCTTATGCCTCCGGCTTCGGCGAAACCGATGACGATGGCGTCCAATTGCAGCGGCGGCTGGTCGATGCCGCCGGCGCAATGCGCTTGATCGGCCCTAATTGCTACGGCTTCATCAATTATCTGGACGGCGTCCCGTTGTGGCCGGACAGTCACGGTGGACAACGGGTCGAGCGCGGCGTCGCAATCCTGACCCAGTCTTCCAACATTGCCCTGAACCTGACCATGAACCGCCGCGGCCTGCCGCTTGCCTATCTCTGCACCCTCGGCAATCAGGCGGCGACCGGCTTGTCGGCGCTGGCCGACGGCATTCTCGACGACGACCGGGTCACGGCAATCGGCTTGCATATCGAAGGCATCGACGATCCGGATGCCTTTGCCACCATGGCCGTCAAAGCCAGAGACAACGGCGTGCCCGTCATTGCCTTAAAAACCGGCCGCTCGGACATCGGCGCCCGCCTGGCGCTTGGCCATACCGCCTCGATCGCCGGCGCCGACGCTGTCGTGTCGGCCCTGTTTCAGCGCCTTGGCATCGCCCGGGTGGAGAGCTTGCCGGCCCTGCTTGAATGTTTGAAGCTTCTGCATGCCGGCGGCCCGCTTGCCGGGTCGCGGCTCGTTAGCTTGAGCTGCTCTGGCGGCGAGGCGGCATTGATATCCGATGCCGCGATGGCACGCGCCGTGTCGTTCCCGCCTTTGTCGGAGCCCGAACAGGCGCGCGTTCGAGAAACAGTGTCCGAGTTGGTTCGGATCGATAATCCTTTCGACTACCATACCTTTGATTGGGGCGACGACCGGCGCCTGGAAGCAACCTTTGCCGCCGCTGCAAGCGCCGACGTCGACTTGGCGGCGTTGGTATTGGACATGCCGAGAACCGATCGCTGCGACGCCGCGAGCTGGCATACGACCCTGGACGCGTTTCGGCGCGCCGTGGCGAAGACGAGCCAGCGCGCCGCGGTCATTGCAAGCCTGCCGGAATGCCTGCCGGAAGACGTCGCCGAAACATTGCTGCGGGATGGCATTGCCCCACTATCCGGTGTCGACGATGCGCTTTCTGCGATCGAGGCCGCGGCCTTCGTCGGCCAGGCCGAAGCTCGGCCCGCGCCGTGGCGTCAACGGCCGGCAGCACCGGACGGGGAAGTCGAATCACTGGACGAATGGTCGGCAAAGTCTCGATTTGTTCAATACGGACTTTGCGTACCCGAAGGCAAACTCTGCTATGACGCCAAGGAAGCGGTCGACGTGGCCGCGAGGCAGGGCGGACCGGTGGTGTTGAAAGCAGTGGCGAATGACTTGCACCACAAGACCGAACGGGATGCCGTCCGCCTCGGGCTCCGCGATGCGAAGGCGATTTATGGCGCCGCCAGCGCCTTGCTCGGTCTCGGCGACCGCGTGTTGGTCGAGCGTCAGATCGAGGACGGCGTCGCTGAACTGATCCTCGGCGTCGGCCGAGATCCGGCCATCGGCTTGTATCTTCTGATCGGCCTCGGCGGCGTCTTGGCAGAACTCTATGCGGACAAGGCAATAACATTGTTTCCGGTGGAGCACGCCGATGTCGATGCGGCGCTCCGAACCTTAAAGGCCGCGCCGGTTTTGTTCGGCCATCGCAATCGGCCGGCCGGCGACGTCAAAGCAGTGATCGACGCGGTTCTAGCGGTCCAGCGTTTCGCCTGGGATCACCGTGACACACTGTTGGAATTGGAAATCAATCCGTTGATCGTCCGCCCGGCCGGCCTCGGCGCGGTTGCGGCCGACGGTTTGCTGCGGCTCTACAAAGGAAAGCTTCATGACTGACGATACTGTTCGTGCCGAGCGTGACGGCGCGGTCCTGGAAGTAACCCTCGACCGGCCGAAAGCCAATGCGATCGATGCCGAAACCAGCCGGCACATGGGCGCGGTCTTCGCCGCGTTTCGCGACGACCCGGACCTCAGGGTCGCCATTATCACTGGTGGCGGCGACCGGTTCTTCAGCGCCGGCTGGGACCTCAAGGCGGCGGCGGACGGTGAACCGCCAGACGCCGACTACGGTGTCGGCGGTTTCGGCGGCATGCAGGAACTGCCTGACCTCAACAAGCCGGTCATCGCCGCCGTCAACGGCATGGCGGTCGGCGGCGGCTTCGAATTGGCACTGTCAGCCGACATCATCTTTGCCGCCGACAGCGCCCGGTTTGCTTTGCCCGAAATCAACGCCGGCACCCTGGCCGACGCCGCCACCATCAAACTGCCGCGGCGCATGCCCTACCATGTCGCCATGGAACTGCTGTTCACGGGCCGATGGATGGATGCCGAAGAAGCCCAGCATTGGGGCCTGGTCAACGAAGTCACAGCCCCTGAGACGCTATTGAACCGGGCGCGCGAGATGGCGCATTTCCTGGCCGCCGGCCCGCCCCTGGTCTTTGCCACCATCAAGGAAGTGGCCCGCGAGGCCGAAGGCCTACGGTTTCAGGAGGCGCTCGACAAGGTAACCGGCCGGCGGTTCCCGACGGTAGACCGGCTGTACGCCAGCACGGACCAAAAAGAAGGCGCCCGCGCCTTCGCCGAAGGCAGGGCACCGGTCTGGCTTGGTCGATAGAGCCGAATTCAACCAACCTCGGGAGAGCAATCATGAGTGACTGCGTGTTCTGCAAGATCGTCGCCGGCGAGATCCCGTCGCACAAGGTTTGGGAAGACGATCATGTCCTGGCGATCATGGATATCGGCCACGTCAATCCCGGCCATACGCTGGTGCTGTCGAAGGCCCACGCCGACACCATGATGGATCTGGACGAGGCCGTGGCCGGCCAAGCCTTCGTCGTCGCTAACCGCATTGCCAAGCTGTTGGACGTGACGTTCGCGCCGGACGGCATTACCATCCTGCAAGCCAACCGCCCGGTCGGCTTCCAGACAGTCTTTCATTTCCATTTGCATGTTCTGCCGCGTCATGCCAACGACGGCGTCACCCTGACTTGGCCGGGCAAGAATCCGCCTCAAGAGGAACTGGCCGAGCGCGCGGCCATGTTGCACGCGGGTCTGCGGCGCTAATCGGCGAACAAGCGATCGGCGTGCCGGTTCGCGGCCGCCATTCCGAACGGCGTCGGCACGTGACCGGGCGCACGGTCGTGGACAATCGGCAGACCGAGGCGCCGCGCAACGATCCGCTTACCGTAACACCAAAGGCTTTCCAACGACTGCATTTCGAAGATCAGCAGTGGTAGGATTTCGCGATAAAGCCGCTCCGCCTCGGCTTCGGCGTCGGCCGTTCCTTGGCCCATCAGCTTAAAGATTCTGGCCTGCCAGTCGCCAGTTCCCGGACTCGGGATCATGCCGGCGCAACCGGCGCGCAAATTGTCCGGCAGCTCAAGACCGTTGCGGCCGTTGAACACGGCGATTTCGCCAGCGGTGGCGGCCACGACCTCGGCGATCGCGGTGACCGGCCCTTCGCCTTTCAGAACCACGAAATGCGCGTGGCGTCGGCGCAGCCATTCGATGCTTTCGATCGCGAGACTGACGTCCAGGAACTCCGGCGCGTTTTGGATGCCCACCGGCAACGCGACACGCGCCATCACCGCACCGAAAAAATCGCGACAGTCGGTTTCCGACAAGCCCTTGATGCGCGGCGGCTGCAAGACCGCCCAGTCCGCGCCGGCGGACTCGGCGGCACGGCAAAATTCAACTTGCTCGTCGACGGTATTGCCGAACACGGTCACGGAAAGCGGTAGCCGGCCGGCCAGGCTGGTGGCGGTGATGTCGAGGATTTGGCGCCGTTCCACATCGGACAATTTGTCGACTTCCGTCGCCAATCCGAGTATCGCCACGCCATCGACGCCGGAATCCGCGCAAAAAGCGATTTGGCGCTCCATGGCCTCTCGGTCGATCCCACCGTTGGCGTCGAAAAATGCATAAAGCATGGGGTAAATGCCAGAATACTGATAATTCATCGTCGTTTTCCGAGTGTGTCATGAGCGGTCAGCCGGGCAGATTTGACGAATCCAGCCCGCTCCAGGTAGCATACCACGCTTGGGGGGCTCATCATCTTTCGGGAGCGCATGATGGTGGCCTATGTAGCGGTTTTCCTCGCCGGGGTTCTGGTGGGGTGTGTAGCGGTTGTCGGTGTTATCATTTTGATTTCGTTTGCAATTTCTTGGGCGGCGCAAAAAGAATTTGAAACCTTCGCGACGACCGCGGACAGAATTGGATCACATTAACCACGAACGAGCACGCGCCGATAGATCGCCGCGACAGACTGCGCCACCGCCTCGATCTTCGCGTTTAATGCCGCACCAGAGACTGTCGGATCGGTAAGCGACAAAACGCCGGACGCTATTGATGCGGCCATGTCGGTATCGGCCCACCCGCCTTCAATGAGCCGCAGAACCGTCGATAAGCGTGTCCAAATCGCCAGGCCGTCAGCGAGGACAGCGGCCTCGCCGGCGGAAACATGTCCGGCCGCAGTGAGGCCGGCTAAAGCGTCGCCGGAGCCAACCGCCAACAATTCCGGTTCGGCCGCGGCATGGCGCAACATCAGATACTGCAGGATGAATTCGCAATCGACCAGGCCGCCGGGCCGTCGCTTTACGTCCCACGGGGGTTCGGCCTGATGGTTGGCAGCGATTGAACGGCGCATCTTATCGACATCGGCCCGCAAGCCATCAGGGTCACGCCGCCGGCAAAGCGCCTCATGGATCGTCGAACGAGCCGCCGCCATCAGGCTCGCGTCGCCAGCGATCGGCCGCGCCCGGGTCAGTGCCATGAATTCCCACGTCCAGGCATCGCCATCGAAATATTGGCTAAATCCGGGGAAATTGACCGCCGCCGCGCTTTTCGCCGCCCATGGCCTGAGCCGCAGGTCGGTGGCGTAAAACTCTTCCATGCCCGCCCGTGCCGTTAGCGCGCCGACCAAACGCTCACCAAGCCGCGCAAAGTAAGTCGGCGCCGGCAACGGTCGCGGGCCATCGGACAGCGCGTGAATATCGACAACGTCATAGATCAGCACCAGGTCAAGATCGGAACCGTCGGTCATTTCCCGCCCGCCAAGCTTGCCGAGACCGAGCACCGCAAAACGCCCGCGATCGACCACGCCGTGGCGCGCCCGAAAGGCTTCTTGTACGATCGCCAGAACCCGATCGATCGACTGTTCGGCGACACGCGTATAATTTGGGCCAGCAATCTCGGGCGCCAGTTGACCGGTCAAGATGCGGCCGCCGATAATCAAACGCTGGGCATTGAACCAGGACCGGACGTCGGCAATAGACGCGGCCGACGCCGCCGATGGAGTATCGACGATACGGCCGATTAAATCCGGCCGCCGTTCGGCGATTGAGGCAAGGTCCGGCGCAACACCCAAGATTGTCATCAGGTCGCTCAGCTCCGCCTCGGGATAGCCCGGGTCAAACGGCGACGCCGCGCCGGGCGGCAATCGATCCATGAACCGCTCCAGGCGCACCAAGCAGCGGTCCGGCATAGGCGTGTAGGCGACTTCGGCCAGCACGGCGGCCCAACGGTCGCGATCGCGCCGATCACCGCCAGCCATGCGCTGCAGCACCTCCCAGGCGGCTTTCACGTCAGTCAATCCGAGCGCCGCGAGCGCCGCCGTCGGCGCCGCCACCGGTTCGGACACCGCAAGGCTCGTAGAGATGGCGTGGGCTGCCTGATCGATCACGTTAAGTCTCCACCGTCACGCGTTGCCATGACCCAGAACCGAATGACGAGGGCAATTTTCGACCATATAGTAAGTCCTCTGGCACTACATTTGGTATCATTGTCTCCTTCCGGCCAATCGCGGCCAAGCTTGTTAACCAAAGAAAGCCTGTTAGGCGCTTGATTTATTGGATTCATTCAAAGAATTGGAAAACCGACAACCCCGCAGGTGCCATTCCGGGTAATTTCCGGTATGATTAGGACGATCTTGATTAGGCAGGACGGATGTCGCTATCGTCCAGGTTGCTGAGTTTGTTGCGTATATTGTGTTAAGTATGTCAGGACTGGCAATGTTTACAGAGCAAAAACTGCGCCTAAGCGTTACCCGGGCGCACTTGGAAAATTGCCTAAGAGATCGCACCGCCGCGCAATGGGTAATGAGCGCCCGGGATCACGCGCGACGCACGGTGATGGAGCCTTCTTTGAGGCGTGCCTATGAACGCCGCGCGAAACGGCATAACCCCAATCTGCCGTCATTGACCGCCGACGTACGGGCTATGCTGGAAGCTGTGGAAACAGAGGGCGTTCATGTCTGTCCACTAGCGTCGCTCAACATTCCACGTACAGACGAAATCCTGCAAACGGCTAGAACACTGATACCAAAGCTTGCTCAAGGTCACGCGACACGACATGGCAGCTACACGGTTCAGACCGACGAGGCCTTCTTCAAAGCGTTCCCGGAGCTTTTTCTCTGGGGGCTCGACGACAACGTGCTGGATATGGTCGAGAACTATCTGGGTGTCCCGGTGGGCTACAATGGCATCAAAATTAACAGATCGATTGCCAACAACGTCGGCAACAGTACGCGGATGTGGCATCTCGATCCGCAAGATCATCGGATGTTCCGCATCATTGTCTATCTGAGCGACACCGACAACGACGACGGACCCTACGAGTACATTTCCCGACAATGGACGGAAAAGCTGCGTAGGCTGTTAAACTATTCCAACGAACACATCCCTGACCCTATCATGCGCAGGGCCGCGCCGGCCGATCAATGGAAATCCTGCGTCGGGCCACGCGGAACAGCGGTCTTGACAGATACGTGCAGCGTATTTCACCGCGGCAAGGTACCGAAAGATCGAGAACGCTACGCAATATTTTATACCTACTACTCCGCCACACCGATGCATGAGCGCTATCTGCAACCCGGATTTTCGCCGGAATATTTGGCAAGTATCGATGACAAACTTACGGAGCGGCAACGCGCCTCCCTGCTCTGGCGCAGTTAGGGCCTGGCGTGTTGCGTAGTTCTAATTGATGCAACAGGGACTGGTTATGCTCGACGAGCAGCGATTGCGCCTTAATATGAAGTGGGTGCATTTCAGGAATATTTTGCGAATCCGAACTGCTTCACAGTTGGTCTCCAGCGCCCGCAATCGCGCCCGACGGATAGTGCTCGAACCATCCTTGCGGCGCGCCTATGAGCGCCGGGCAAAGCGGCACAGCCAATGTCTACCGCAGCTATCTCCCGATATGCAGAAGATCGTGGATGATATCAAGATAGAGGGCGTTCATATCAGCTCAGTAGAGTCGCTCAACATTCCGGGCACTTGTGATGTACTGCGATCTGCAAGTGCGCTGATGCCGGAATTGGCCAAGAGTCCGCCGACCGCGCGTAGCGGTTTCATGGTCCAGACGGAGTCGGGCTATTTCAAGGATCATCCGGAGCTTTATTTGTGGGGCGTTGACGATACCGTCCTCGACATCGCAGAAAACTATTTGGGTGTGCCGGTTGGCTTCGACGGCATTCATATCAACAGATCGATCGCCAACGGCCTTCATAAGGGCACGCGAATGTGGCATCTCGATCAGCAAGACCATCGGATGTTACGCGTCATCATCTATCTCAACGATATCGATGACGACAGTGCGGCGTTTCAATACCTGCCCAAGCAACATTCGGAGCGCGTGCGCCAGTCTCTCAGCTATTCGAACGAGCTACTATCCGACACCATCATGCGCAGTGTTGTCGCAGAGGACCAGTGGAAGTCCTGTGTCGGTCCGAGAGGAACGGTCATCTTCGTTGATCCGGCGAATATCTTTCATCGCGGCAAGATACCCAAGGACCGGGAACGCTACGCGATCTTTTATTCTTATCACTCCGACAAGCCAATGCATGAGCGCTATCTGTGGCCGGGTTACTCGCCCGACCTCTCAGCGGGTATCAGAGACGGGCTCAACGAACGCCAACGCGCCTGTGTGTTCTGGCGGCGATGACGGTTGAATGATCACTACTTATAGCATATTGGGACGGCGTCGAGGTGGCGCGAGCCTTGCTGAGGCGGACGGTACGGCGAGACGCTGTTGGGAAACCCGGTTCGATCTTCGAAAACGTAACACTGGTACTGGGCGGGCGCGTCGTCCGAGGTAATCACATCGACGCGCGCAAAGACATTGCGGTAACGGTCGAAATAGTCCAACCCCGACGCGCGTGCATGATAAAGCTCGGTCGCCACCGGCTCGGGATATTCAACGGTCTGATCAGCGACAATGGGCACCGGCAAAATGGCGATACCGCCAGGCTTCAACACGCGCCAAGCTTCCGAGATTGCCAAAGCGTCGTCTTCGATATGCTCCAAGACATCCGAGGCGTAGACCAAGTCGAAGGTCTCGTCGGCGAATTGCATGGCCCGCATATCGACTCTAACGTCCACATCGACACCGGACAGGTCGGCGGTCACATAGCGTTCGTAGCGCGCTTTGATCATTGGCGTCAGGCACGCATCCGGCGCAAAATGAAGCGCGCTGCCGGCAGCCGATACGCGCACTGGAAGTACCTGCTCCAGTGCGAAGGCCTGTAGGCGATGGCGTTCTAACGCACCGCATTTAGTGCAAATTGCCGCCTCGCGAACCGACGTTATTCCTTCAAACTTGAGAAAAGCGCCGACGTAGCCGCAGACCGGACATGTGTAGGATTGTGCCGATCGATCACTCGGTGCCGCGGCGAGTCGGCGCACGCGTCCGATGCCCGCCCGAGCCCCGGCAGGCAACACACTCTTCAGAAAACTCCCTACAACACTCATACTTCCGTAATCCTCACGCCGTGCCGGGATCAGGCTCCAGGCCGAAATCCGGCAGCCATCGTAGCAGGCGATCGATGACGTTGCCTCAATCCAAGAACTCCCGTGCGTTGTATGAGCCGCGACTCCGATCAGGAGTATTTCGCCGACGGCATTACCGAAGACATCATCACCAATCTTTCCCACTGGCACTGGTTTCCGGTGATCGCCCGGCACTCGACATTTGCCTTTAAAGGCCGGTCGACCGATGTGGTCGCCGTCGGACCGTGCTTTGCTGGTAGACGGCCTCCGGCGCGCGGGTTGGACGGAGAATTGAGCGTGTTTCGGTCGACGGTCAATTCGCGCTGGCGCCGCTATCCACAGGCATGATCGCGCCGGTAACGCGCCGGCTTTCGTCAGACGCGAGGTAGAGCGCGAGCCAGGCGACATCGATCGGGTCGCTTGGTCCAAGGACGCTTTTCCGAAAGATCGGATCCTCCTCGCTCATCATACCTCGCACCCGCTCTGTCAGCACCAACCCCGGCGCGATCGCATTGACCCGGATGTTATCGGGTGCGAGCTCCAGCGCAAGCGCCTTGGTCAAGGTCAGGACGCCGCCCTTGGCACTGGTATAGGCGTCTGCGCCCAATGTGCCGGTCATTGCCCGGATCGACGTTGTGTTGACGATAGCACCGCCGCCGGCCGCCTTCAGATGCGGCACGGCGAAGCGGCAGCCTAGGAACGTACCGAACAGATCAACACCGATGGTGCGCCAGAATTCGTCAAGCGGCACCTCGGTCACCGAGCCGTCGCGCACCGTGGCGCCGCCAGCATTATTGTAAATGACGTCGAGGCCGCCGAAACTCGACGCGGCGTGATCGATTGCCGATTGCATGGCCTCCGGATCAGCAACGTCGGTTTCGACAAATATCCCGTCGCCACCGGCCGATTGTACCGCTTCCACGGCCGCGGCCCCTTGCTCGGTGGAAATTTCCAGCAGCGCGACTTTTGCCCCTTCGGCCGCGAACAGTTCAGCCGCGGCCCGACCGATGCCGGCACCGGCGCCCGTGATGACGACACGTTTTCCAGCCAATCTAGCCATTCACCATTCTCCGCTGTTCGATCGTCGCGTTGTACGGAAGCATGATTGTGGCAAGAAACGCCGTCGCGGAATAGAGGTTAATCCGCCAACGCCACGACACGGGCGGGAGCGCCGTCGGCGTTGGGCAGTTTCAGCGGCAAGGCAACGACCACCGGGCGCGGCACACCGATTGCTGTCAGATTACATATGTATTCAATAAGAAACACGCCGTCACGCAACAACACGTCATGGCTGACGAAATCGCTCATCGGCGCGGTTTCGCCGCTGAGCAGGCCGCGAATCGGATAGTCCTGAGGAAAATCGAAGCCAACGGCCGACGGCGAACGTGCCTTCAGCCAGTCGCACGCATCACGGGTCAAATACGGTGCCGTGGTCCAAAACTCTGGCTCGTGAAGGGACACGCGCTTGTCCCAGCCGGTGGAGAGCAGCACGATGTCGCGTTCTTCGATATGGCTCCCGGCCGACGCAAGCCGGTCCGCGTCGATCGGGCTATCAACGGCGATGTCGGTAAGATCCAGCACGGCCGCCGCGCCGACCAAACGATCCAGTGTCATAGCATCCGTAGTGGACCCGTCCGGATCGATGTGCTTTGGCGCGTCGATATGGGTGAAGCCATGCACCGACCAAGCCAAATGGGTGATCTGAAAAGGGTCTCCTTTCGCAAAATCGGAGGTCAACTTGCGTTCAAGCGACCAGCGGAAATGCGGTTCCAACGGCACGGATAAATCGATGATACGCGTCACTTGTTGCTCCTTCTCTCTCGATTATTCGGAGAATCGCGCGCATCCTGCCAGTATTGGTTCGGACGGTCAAAGCAATACGCGTTATTTTAGTTTTCCGGCAACGTCCCCATGTGTTTGGAAATGATCTGCAACATAATCTCGTTGGCACCGCCGCCGATACCGATGAGACGCATATCGCGATAAACACGTGAGACCCGATTTTCGTTCATGAACCCCTGGCCGCCCCAATATTGCAGACAGGCGGAGGGCACTTCGGCTGCCAGAATCCCGGCCAGATACTTGGCCATTGAGGCGAGCTTGGTCACATTCTCGCCGTCGACATAGTCTTCGACGGCGCGGTAGAGCAAAGAGCGCAGGGCCTCGATGCGCGATTGCAGCTCGGCCAGCTTGAAATGCACGACCTGATTGTCCAGGATTGACTTGCCGAAGGCCCGGCGCTGGCGCGTATAGTCGATGGTCTCTTCGATGACCGATTCCAATCCGATCAAGGTTCGGGCAACAACGAACAAGCGCTCTTCCTGGAATTGCTGCATTTGATAGCGGAAGCCTTGGCCTTCTTCGCCGATCCGGTTGCTTTGCGGTACCCGTACATCGTCGAAGAACAGCTGGGCGGTGTCCGAACAACGAAGCCCGAGCTTGTCGAGTTCGCGGGCGACGCTGACGCCCTCGGATTTCAGCGGCACGATGATCAGTGTCTTATTGCGGTGCGGACCGTTTTCATTCGAGGTGTTGACCAACAGACAGATCCAGTCGCCCTGAACCCCGTTGGTAATCCACATTTTCGAACCGTTGATGACGTAGTCATCGCCGTCCTTGCGCGCGAAAGTTTTCAGGCTGGCGACATCCGAGCCGGCGCCTTCCTCGCTGACACCAATGCAGCCGACCAACTCACCCGCGATCGACGGCGTCAAGTATTCCTGGCGTAAAGCATCGGAGCCGAACCGCGCGAGCGCCGGGGTCGCCATATTGGTTTGGACACCGACGGACGTCGAAACGCCATTGGCCTTGACCGCGCCCATTTCCTCGGCGAAGGCGATTTCGTAAGAGTAATCAAGACCAAGACCGCCATACTCGGGCGGCCGGGATATACCGAGCAGGCCGGCCTCGCCAAATCGCTTCATGACTTCATGCGCCGGATACATGCCAGCCGCTTCCCAATCGTCGATGTGGGGATTGACATGCTCGTCGATGAGCCGGCGGGTCGTACGCCGCAGTTCGTGATGTTCGTGGGTCCACTTCATGTGACGCGAGCCTTATCCAAAAAATTTCTTGGCCAATTTGGTCAACCTATTCAAGCGGGCCGCCAGGTCAAGCCGGCCTAGATCAAACTGCATAGAAATGGAATCATTTCGATGCAGATAATTTGATCTATTTCAAAGTGTTAGAGCAACTTATCTGCGTTCGATGAACGCAGGTTGCTCTAGCCTGGGCGGCGCATCCATATGAAAACAATTGCAAAGGCGACCAGGCCTTCAACGGCCATGACGCCGACCGCCGGCACGGCACCGAGCCAATTGGCCAATATGCCTAGGTGGAAAAAACCGATCTGGCCCGTGCCAATGCAAAGCGCCAGTACGCCCATCATGCGACTGCGATGCGCCGCCGGCACAGACGAGAAGATGATGGTGCTCTGCATGGCGGAGAAACAGCCGGCGCCAAGCCCGGCAAAGCCGATTGCGCAACCGGCGGCCACGGCTCCGGGCGCCACCGACAACGCAAGCACCATTACTAGGCAAAAAAGCGTGCCGGCCATGTAAATTCGCACGAACCAGCCGGCACGCGCGGTAAAGGCGACGACGACCGCGGCGAGAAAAGCACCACTGCCTTCGGCACTCGCCAACAGGCCAACGCCAAACGCACTCAGACCGAAACTTTCACGCCCGATCACCGGGATCATCGAGGTGAACGGAAAGCCCCAGAGATTGAAGATGATGGTTATGGCGAGGACGCCGAGCAGGTTCCGGTCGCCGCGAAGATACGTAAACCCCTCAACCAACGTCCGCCACACGCCCGGGCCGTCGCCACCGGATCGGGACAAAGCCGGCGCCGCCAGCATGGCAACGAAAGATAACCCATACAATACCGCGCTCAGAACAAACACGCCGGATAAACCGACCAACCCGAGGATCAGTCCGCCGAGCGCCGGACCGAGCGCCCGGGTGGCGTTCGATGTCGAGGAATCGAAGCCCATGCCGGCAGCCACCCGTTCCGAGCCGGCGTAGAGGCCCAGCATGGTGCGCCGCGTCGGCAAGTCGGTCGCCCAGTAGGAACCGCTCAAAAACGACGCCAGCGCCAAATGCCAAAGTGCCAGACCTTCCGCGCGGGTTACGATGACCAGGATGAGCGACAAAACGGTCATGGCGGCAAGGCCGATCAAGACGATGCGGCGGTGACCGACGCGCTCCGCCACGGCGCCGCAGATCGCGCCGAACAAGGTCAGCGGCAACATGCGGATCATGGTGAACAAAGCCACCAGCAACGGCGACCCGGTCCGGTCGAAGACATAAAGGCCGACCGCCAACAGCTCCAGCCAGCGCGCGATACCGGTCGCGGCGCCGACGCTCCAGACCATTAGAAAGGGTCGCTCCGACAGCAACAACATGGCGTTTGCAAATGTGCTCCGTGCCGGGGCACCGGAACCGGTCGATGGAGTTGGCAAAGGTAAACCCTTCTAGAGCAAATTTCGCCCGGCAGCGTCGCCGGCGGGCACGTCCGTGCAACATCGAAGGATAGAGCAAGATCCGAGGTCAGGAAATGTCGACCACCTTAACGCGGACGCGACGGGAAACCTGATCGCGCATCACCGTGATTTCGACGCTGCCATCAATGCCCGCCGCGGTCAGCGCGTCGACCAGGTCGGCCAGGGTCGAGACCGGTTTGCCGTCGACCGCGGTGATCACGTCGCCGAAGCGCCTGGCTGCCCGGTCGATGCCCTTGATACCGGCGCGTTCGGCCGGCGAACCGGGAACCACCTCGGCGACGACCAAGCCACCGCCCGGCCATTGCGCGCTGACTTGCTCGCCGGCAATGCGAACACCGATGCCGGGGCGCGGCACAGCGCCGTCGCGGATCAGCCGCGGCACGATCCAATTTACCGCATCGACCGGCACGGCGAATCCAATCCCGGACGCGGTGCCGTTGTTCGACAGAATGGCGGTGTTGACGCCGACCAACCGGCCGGCGGAATCCAACAATGGGCCACCGGAATTGCCGGGATTGATGGCCGCATCGGTTTGAATGACGCCAGGAATTTCGCGCCCGGGCGCCGTCGGCAGACGGCGGTCCAAGGCGCTGATGATGCCGGTCGTCAGGGTCCGGCTCAGCCCGAACGGATTGCCGATCGCAAAAACCGCTTGTCCGACTTTCAAATCGGCGGACCGGCCGACCGGTATCGGCTTCAGCTTAATCCGCTCCTCGTCCAGGCGAAGCACGGCAAGGTCATGGTCCGGGGCGCCGCCGAGCAAGGCGGCACCGACCGTAACACCGGAATTCATCCGCACCCAAATGCGTTCGGCGCCGTCAACGACGTGATGGTTGGTTACGACATGGCCGGCGCCGTCCCAAATGAACCCTGAGCCGGTGCCGCTGCGCCGGCCGGCGCCGCCGGTCCGAGATTTCGTGAAAATGTAAACCACCGACGGCGCCGCCTGATCGAACAATCTGACCGCCGTCTGCTCGAACTCCGCTAAGTCGCCGCGTGGCGTGATCGCCCGGGTTTCATCGGCGGTCAGCCACACGCCGCGCACCAAACGATCGCCGAGCCATATGCTGGCGACGATCAGACCCCAAATGACAATGTATCGAAAAGTACGGTTTTGCATCGGCCGTCGCTTGTGATCCCGCCTTCTGGGCCGGGCGTCGGCAAAACTTACACGGGCCACGCTGGTCGCCAAGCGCCAATTGTCAACATCTTGAAATACCAAGGATTCTACGCTTGGCACAGGCATTGCGACGGATCTTGCCCGTCGGTATCGGAGGGAGCCCGCCGACGCACGCGAAGGACTCGTCCATGGAAAACGCCGCCGACGCCCGCGCCTATGCGGAACATCTCGCTTCCTTCTTGTCGGATGCAGAGTCGGAATCCGACTATGCCGCCCGGGTCGACGGTCTGATGCTGCTGCTCTACAGCATGGCCATGGCACATACCGCCCAGAATGGCACGGCCGCCCGGCAGTTGCTGCATCGGGTGATCGACGGGCTCGGCGACAAAATCAGCGAGCCGGCGAACGACAGCGTTGGACCGCTGCAGTAGGACCGATCCGCCCATTGGCCAAACCGGCCGGCGCGGATATAGTCGCGCGCATGGACCTTGCCAGGTATTTTCGCGCCCAGGCCCATAACAATGCCTGGGCCAATCATCGTCTGCTTAATGCCTGTGCCAAGTTGACGCCGGAGGCGATTTCAGCGCGGCGCACCGGATTCTTTCCGTCGATCATCCACACATTCAACCATATCCTGACCGTCGATTGGTTCTATGTGAGCGCCCTCGAAGGCGCCTGCATCGGCTACGCGGCGTTTGAGCCGGAAATCCGCCACACCGAATTCGAGGACCTGCGCCGGGAGCAAGAAGCGGTCGACCGGCGCTTAATCGCGGTGTGCGACGGGTTGGACGCGGCGGCACTTGAAATGTCTGTGCGCCTCATTCGTCAGAAGCGAACGCAAATCGAGCGGACGGACCGCACCCTGCTTCACCTGTTCCAGCACCAGATTCACCATCGCGGTCAAGTCCATACGATGCTGTCGGACACCAAGGTCGCGCCACCACAACTCGACGAGTTTTTCCTGGGCGATGCCGAAGAACAGGCGCTGCGGCAACAGGATTTCGCCGCGCTCGGTTTCCGCGAGGAAGCGATCTGGCGCTAAAGCCGGGCCAGTCAACTGTCCGGCAGGGCTTCTTCCGGGCTTCGGGATCGCTTCCGTATGGTCGAGAGCGGCCCTAGTCGGTTGACCTAGGCCGCAAAAGACTGACACTTGGCCGTCACCATGGCGGTAAAGAAGTCCAGAAACGTTGCCGATCTGCGCTTAGCCGCGCGGCGGGCGTTACCGCCGGCGCTGTTCGATTTCATGGATGGCGGTGCCGACGACGAAGTGACCATGCGGCGCAATACGACCGCGTTCGACGGCTACGACCTGCTGCCGCGCCATTTGACCGACGTTTCCAACGTCTCGCTGAAGACCGACGTCCTGGGCGCTACCGTCGCCAGCCCGATAATCCTGGCGCCGACCGGCATGACCCGGTTGTTCCACCATGACGGCGAGTTGGCAGTGGTGCGTGCCGCCGGGGACGCCGGTATCTATTATTGTCTGTCGACCGCCTCGACCACCTCGATCGAAAATGTCGCCGCTGCCGCCAGCGGCCCGATCCTGTTCCAGCTTTACGTCCACCGGGACCGCGAATTGACCCGCGAATTGATGCAGCGGGCGAAGGCGGCCGGCTATACCGCGGCTTGCGTCACCATCGACACGGCCGTGCTCGGCAACCGCGAACGCGATCTCACGTCCGGCCTGACCGTGCCACCGCGCCTGACCCTGAAGAGCCTGATGGGCTTTGCGCTGCGGCCGGGGTGGGCCATGAACCACTTCACCCATCCGCCACTTACCCTGCCCAATATCGAGCACAAGGTCGGAGCCATCAGCCGCGAGGCGAGCTCCGTCCTCGGCTACGTCAACGAGCAGTTCGATCCGAGCGTGACCTGGGACGACGTCGCCCAACTGGCGGCGGATTGGGGCGGGCCGTTCGCGGTCAAAGGCGTGATGTCGCCCAACGACGCACTCCGGGCCGCCGACGCCGGTGCCTCGGCAGTGATTGTGTCCAATCACGGCGGCCGGCAGATGGATGGCGTCGCGGCGTCTGTCGATCTGCTGGAAGAAACCGTCGATTTGCTGCAAGGGCGGGCCGAAGTCATCCTCGACGGCGGCGTGCGACGCGGCACCCACATGGTCAAGGCCCTCGCGCTCGGCGCCAAGGCCTGCATGATGGGCCGGCCCTATCTCTGGGGGCTGGCAGCCGGCGGCCAGGCCGGCGTCGCTCACGTCATCGGCCTGCTCAATAGCGAACTGGAACGCGATATGGCCTTGGTCGGTTGCCGCAGCATCGACGAGCTGAACCGCGACTATGTCCGCCGCCGGACGCCTTCCTGGCCAAGCAATTACTGAACCCGATCAGGTATCGTCCCGCATAAAGTTGTTTTGGAGGGCAGGCAAGATGGTCGATCGCGGCGCAAGCAGAGAAGATTTCAAAGGCAAAATCGGTACAACCGCCAAGCAGTCCGAACCCTGGTGGCCGGAGCGACCCCGCGCACCCACCGGTGCCCCCAATGTTGTGGTGATCCTGCTCGATGACACCGGTTTTTCTCAACTCGGTTGTTATGGCTCGGATATCGATACGCCGAACATCGACAGGCTGGCGGCCGGCGGCCTGCGCTACAACAACTTCCACACGACAGCACTCTGCTCGCCGACGCGGGCCTGTTTGCTGAGTGGCCGCAATCATCATTCCGTCGGCATGCGGTTCTTGTCCAACGTCGATACCGGCTTCTCCAATTGCCGGGGTCATATCTCCAACAAGGCGGCCATTCTACCGGAAATACTGCGTCAGCATGGCTACAATACATTTGCGCTTGGCAAATGGCATCTCACCAACATGGAGGACGTGAACCCCGCCGGCCCTTTTGATCAGTGGCCGTTGCAACGCGGTTTCGATCGCTATTATGGGTTCCTGGGCGGTGCCACGGATCAATTCGCACCGGAGTTGGTATCTGACAATCAACCCCTGAACCCGCCCAGCGAGGACGGCTATCATCTGTCGGAAGACTTGGTGGATCATGCCATCGACATGATCGGGGCCCAGCAATCGACCGCGCAAGATCAACCCTTTTTTGCCTATCTCGCCTTTGGCGCCACCCATTCGCCGCATCAGGCGCCGAAACGTTATCTAGACAAATATCATGGCCGCTATGACCAGGGGTGGGATGAGACCCGAGCAGCCTGGTTCGCCCGCCAGAAGGCACTCGGCATTGTTCCGCCTGAGGCCAAATTGTCGCCGCGCAATCCCGGTATCGAAGCCTGGACAGAACTCGGCGACGGCCAGAAACATCTTTACGCCCGCATGCAGGAGACGTTCGCGGCTTTTCTTGACCATACCGACGATCAGATTGGGCGCTTAATCGATTTTCTGGAGCAGATTGGAGTCCTCGACAACACGCTCGTCGTCTTGCTGTCGGACAATGGCGCCAGTCAGGAAGGCGGCAAGGACGGCTCGCTGAACGAGTTGATCTATTTCAACCGACTGAAACCGACCATTAATGAAATGGTGAACCAGATAGACGACATCGGCGGCCCCAAACTCTACAACAACTATCCCAAGGGTTGGGCGCAAGTCGGCAACACGCCGCTGCGCTTCTATAAGCAGAACACCTATGAAGGCGGTATCCGTGATCCGCTGATCGTTCACTGGCCGGCTGGGATCAAGGATACTGGCGCTATTCGTCCGCAATACCATCATGCCATCGATTTGTTGCCAACGATCTTGGCGTGCGTTGGCGCGGAAGCACCGGAAAGCTTCAAGGGGCTGCCGCAAATTCCGGTCGAGGGTGTCAGCATGCGCTACAGCTTCGAAGGCAATGATGCCGACGGCCGACGGCGCGTCCAATATTATGAAATGCTCGGTCACCGGGCGATCTGGGCCGACGGCTGGAAGGCGGTCACCATGCATCGGCAAGGCACCGACTTCGACGACGACGTCTGGCACCTCTACAACACGGACGTGGATTTCGCGGAATGCGAAGATCTGGCGCAAAGCCAGCCGGAGATACTGCAAAAAATGATATCGATGTGGTGGGCGGAAGCCGGCAAATACAATGTCCTGCCGCTGGACGACCGCACCATGGAATTGTTTGTCATGCGCCGGCCCACTAACAAGCCGAAGAGTGAAATTCGCCTGCTGCCGGGATTGCCTCGGCTCAACGCCTATGCGGTGCCCAACATCCGTGACCGCTCACATCAAATCACCGCCCGTATCGAACGCATCGAGACATCGCAGGAAGGTGTCCTAGTCGCTTGCGGCGCCCGCACCGGCGGCTATACGCTTTATATTCAGAACAATGAACTGGTGTACGAGTACAACTATGTCGGCCAGCCGACGGTAATCAAGTCGAACACGAATCTTCCCGCCGGAATCTGTAGCCTTGGCATGCGTTTTGAGAAGAAGAGCAAGAATAAGGGCGTGGTAAGGCTGTTACTCGACGACGCGATAATCGGCGAGGGCGAACTGGAAATGCTGCCCTGGCGTCAGTCGCTGATGGGCCTCGACATTGGCGCCGACCGTGGCTTCGCGGTCAGCGCCGCCTACACATCGCCCTTCGAATTCCAAGGCAAGCTCAATTTCGTCGACTATTCTTTGGGTGATGATCAGAAAAACCGCGAGACCGCCGCGAAGGTCGAAGCCGGCAACGCCTTGGTCGATCAATAAGGACTCCGCCGGCCAAATTCATCTACGCGTCTACTGCACCGCCGCGAGCAGGTTGCGCGCCCGCGACAGGAGCGGAAAGTCGGCCTTGTCGCCGAATTGACCACAGATCGGAGCCAGGAGTTCCCCGGCTTCGCGGATTCGCCCACCGGTCCGGTGCAGCTCGGCTAAGGCGATCACTGGCCGCAGCGCAAACAACGGCGCTCCCATCGCTTGCGCTGACTGCAGTGCCGAGGTGAACATATCGGCGGCTTCCGGTGTGTCGGCAGAGTGTTTCTGCTGAATTAGGCCGAGCGTGCATCGAGCGTGGGGTTCGTAGGTCGTCTGGCCGGTCTCCTTGCATGACTTGATCGCCTGCTGCGCGGCGACAAATGCGTCTTCGTAATGACCTTCCGCCAACAGTGCCTCCGCCAGCGCCGTCAAGTACATCGGCATTCGCGTGACTTGCCCGGTGGTCCTGACAACTTCCATGGCTTCCAAAATTCGGCGATGCGCCCCGGACTTGGGTGTGGCATGCGCCTCGGCCCAGGCATCGAAAATTACACCTACCGCGCGGTACCACCCAGCACCGACGTCATCGCAGGCGTCCAGAAACGCTTGCGACGACGCCTGAACCCCATCCACGTCATCCTTCCAGAAGGAAACAAGCAGCGGCACGAGCCGCGCAATTGCCAGGGTCGGCAAGTGTTCCATGTCCTGCGCCCATCGTAGAGATTCGCGCATCGCCTGGTCGCCTTGCCGCGTGTGACCACGCAAGGATTCGGCCATCGCCGCGTGAAACAGCGCACACATCTTTGGATCATGATTGGCGAACTGGTACCTCAGTTCCGCGTGCGCGTCGGCGTCATACATCGCCAGGCCGGCATCCGTGCTGGCGCACACTTTCGCAAGCTGCCCGTAGTGCATGTTGTAGGTCCATACGGAATGCTGTGTCTCAAGCAGGTGTGCGGAGCTGCCGGACTCTCTGCTCATTCGGCCCATCAGATTGGCAAGTCTGTCGACCTGGACGCGGTTCCCGCGTTGCAAATGCATGTACCAAAGGCCCCAGGCCAGGGGAAATTGTACGTCTGGCGGACTGTCGAGACGGTCGGCAAGCGCAAGCGACTTTTCAAACGCAGCCTCGGCCGACTTCGACGCGTCCCCTTCGCCCAGCATCAACAGCGGACCCAGCGCCGATTGCAAAGCAAGTTCGCTTTCCGGCATCTCAACCCCCGTATCGGCAATCAGCGAAATGCCGCGCCGAAAATGCTCGATCGCCTCTTGATTCGCCGAGCGGGCAGCGGCATCTCGACCGGCTTGCTCCCAATACTCGATCGCCTCCGTGAACAGGTGACCTTCACTCGCGTGATGGGCGAGAATTTCACGCGGCGTTTCCGGGTGAAGATTTTCCAACGCCGAAAGCACCTTGGCGTGCAACTCTTGGCGCCGGCTTTTCAACATGCTGTCGTAGGCGGCATCCCGAACCAAGGCGTGCTTGAATCGATAGGTGCCGTGGGGGCCGTCGGCACGCAGGTAAAGCAGACCAGCGCTGTGAAGCTCCCCAAGTCCCCGCATCAGCATCTCGGCCTCGCCGCTCCAGGCCGCGCGCAAAACGTCTTCCCCGAACTCTCTGCCGATGACCGAGCCCCACTGTGCCACCTGCTTGCCGAAGCCGAGGGCATCCAGCCGTGCCATCAGGGAATCTTGCAAGGTGGCCGGGACGGCCGACTTCTCTCCGTCATGCGACCGCCAATGCAACACGGCACGCGTCAACTCTTCGATGAACAGGGGATTACCACCGGCTCTGCTGGCGATGTCGTCCAACAACCGCGGTGCCGTGACCGAACTGGCTTCGACGATGGATGCGGCTAGACGCTCGCTCTCGTCTCGCCCCAGCCGAGAAAGGTTCATCACGTGAACATGCGCGTAGTCACTCCAAGCCGCGTCAAATCCGTTTCGCGCCGTTCCCACCACCAACACACCCGCCTCATCGACCGCTTCGACCAGTTGGCCAAGAAAAACCCGGGTCGAAGGGTCCGCCCAATGGAGATCTTCGAATATGCACATCACCGGCCCGTGCCGCGATTGTGTCCGCACGTACCCTACCAGCCACGCAAGGAGCTTCTCTCGCCGTTGTTGCGGGTCAAGCGCCTCGGTCTCCGGATAGCGCCCCTCGGTTGGGATTGAGAGTAAGTCGGCCAACAATCCTACCGAATCAGCCAACACCAGATCGGCCTCTGCCGCCCATTGCTCCAGGCGTGTGAGCCGCCCCCGAGCATCCCGTACGTTGGCGAAATCAAGCGCCTCTTCCAGCGCTTGCACGACAGGGTGCAGTGCAGAGTTGGCCAAATACGGTGCGCATTGCAGGAGCAACAGATCATGGTGGCGCGGCGCGATTTCGGACCGAATTTGTTCGAGCAGCCTCGATTTTCCAATACCTGGCTCGCCCACCAGAATGACCACCTGTCCGCGGCCGTTTTCGACTTGATGCCATCGCCGCTTGAGGAGCTCGATTTCTTCCTCGCGACCCGTAAAGCGGCTGAGCTCCGAACTTGTTCGAGCGGCGAATCGCGTCTGTCCGGACCGTGTGGCCTCCACGCGATAGAGCGGGGTTTCACCTGAAATCCCTTTCAATTGACGGGGCGGCAGCGTCTCGAGGATGAAATGGCCAGACACCAATCTGCGGGTGATATCGGATATCAGGACGGTGTTCTCAGGCGCCTCGCTCTGTAGCCGTGCCGCCAGGTTTGGCGTTGTTCCGAGAGCGGCCAGTTCCGTGTGCCCGCTTGTTCCGGTTGAAAGCAGGTCGCCGACCACCGCAAGCCCCGTCGCGATGCCTATACGCACTTTGACGTCGGCGTCGTGCGGATGCTCCAGTGCGGCGATCGAGTGAACGACGTCGAGGCCGGCGCGTACGGCGCGCTCCGCATCGTCTTCGCTTGCCTGCGGATAGCCGAAGTAGACGAGCACGCCGTCACCTTGATGACTGGCAACGAAACCGTCGAATCGCTCTACCGCGGCAACCACGATGGTTCGGAATCGACCGAGTAGATCGCGATACTCTTCCACGTCGAGGCGCTCGCCTAACTCTACCGATCCAACCAAGTCGCAGAACATGACGGTAAGCTGGCGGCGCTCGGCCTCACCCCCTTTAGGCAGATCAGGGACGCGGGCCTCGCGTTTTTCCATGCTCCGCGGACGCTCGTCTTTCGGCCCTTTGACGGACGCCACGGCCCCGAGCAGGCGTTTGCGCGGCCCCATAGGGAGCCCAAGTATCTCGAGGTCGTCCTCGGTCAGGTAAACAAGATCGTCTACCTCGATCTCGCTGTCGACAAATACTGCCGCGTACTTGCCAAGACCCAAGGCCTCAAGCCATGGCTTGATGTCAGTCGCCATCCCATGCCTCCACGGCCCATGTTAGCAGAATAGGCAACGAACGCTATGCGGCCTCTACAGTCCGCAACGGTCGGATCGATCACCTGTTGTCGATAAGTTTTCGACGCGTCGAGAGCGCCCGTTTCATCGAGCCCCATCAGTCGCGAATTTCCTGCGACGTCCGCGGCAGCAATAGCCGCAAGCCTGCATGTGATGTCCTTTGCCGCCATTCGCGAACCTGTCCGCTCGGTCATGGCGCGCCTTGTTTTAGACAATAAATAGCGGCAGCTCCCCTACTTTGCGCGACCACTGAAGTGGACTAAAAACTCTTTTTCGTCGAAGTCATCCGACAGGGGGCGTGCTGGCGACAGATGGAATCAATTCGGCCGGATCGCCAACGTTACCGCTGATTGTATGCATGGCAGCTTCCAGGTTCCTGATTGCCGTTGCATCCGTTAGACTATGGTCATGTCTGAGACCACCCAGCGTCGATTGGCAGCGATCGTTTTGGTAGACGCAGTCGGTTATTCGCGGCTTATGGGAACAGACGAAGTCGGCACTCTGTCCGCGCTGAGCGAGCACCGCAAGGAATTGATCGATCCACTCATTTCCAAGAACCGCGGGCGCATCGTCAAGACCATGGGCGATGGTTTGCTGCTTGAGTTCCCAAGCGTCGTCGATGCCGTGACCTGCGCCGTCACGATCCAGGATGGCATGCTTGAACGCAACGCGGACGTGCTCGAAAACAAGCGCATTAAGTTCCGCATTGGCATCAATTTGGGCGATATCATCATCGACGGAGACGACATCCATGGTGATGGCGTCAATGTCGCCGCGCGGCTGCAAGAGATCGCCAAGCCCGGCGGTATTGCTATTTCACGCCGGGTCCATGAGGACGTTAGGGATCGTCTAGACATTGCATTCGAAGACAGCGGCGAGCAGCAACTAAGGAACATTTCCAGGCCGGTACATGTGTTGGGTTGGGTACCGGACAAGGACGCGGCCGTGGACGACGCCAAGTTCGTCGGGGAAGCGGTATCACCGCCCGACAAGCCCTCAATCGCTGTCTTGCCTTTTGAAAATGTTTCCGGAGAACCGGAGCAAGAGTATTTCGCCGATGGCGTGACTGAAGACATCATCACCAGACTCACCAAGTTCCGGCAATTTCTCGTGATCAGCCGCAACTCGACTTTCACCTACAAAGGATTGTCGGTGGATGCAAAAACCTTGGCAAATGAATTGGGCGCTCGTTACGTGCTGGAAGGCAGCGTGAGAAAATCCGGCGATCGGCTCCGCATCACAGCCCAGCTCGTCGACGCGCGCAAGGACAGCCACGTCTGGGCCGATCATTACGACCGAAATCTCGACGATATGTTCAGCGTTCAGGACGATATCGCCGAATGCATCATCGCCAATGTTGCCCCGGAGTTCCTGTCCGCCGAGATGCACCGGGCGCGGCGAAAGGAAGAAAGAAATCTCGACGCTTGGGACGCGTACATGCGCGGCTACTGGCATCTGCTACGCTATACAAAAAACGACAATGTTCTCGCCAAAACCTGGCTCGGCAAAGCCATTCAGCTGGATCCTGTGCAAGCTCACTTTCACAGCCTGTTGGCCGTAGCTCATGCAATAGATCACCTGTACGGCTGGTGCGGGGATCCTGTTGAAACGCTTGGCTTGGCCATGACTTCCGCCGAACGTGGCCTTGCGGTGGGTGAACAGGATCCAGCGGTTATTCGTTCGCTCGGCATTGTCCATTTTCATGCGCGTAATCACGAGGCCGCCCGGGGCTACTTCGAACAGGCGGCGGCCCTCAATCCGGATGACGCCGAAACACGCGCTTTGCTAGGCTCCGCACAGGCGGTTGCCGGCGATTACGACGGCGCGGTTGCGCAGATTGAACATGCCATCCGCTTGAGTCCGCGCGATGCACATATCGCAACATGGTACAATTTCTTGGCCATCGCCGCGGTTGTGGATGGCCGCGACGAGCTGGCAGTGACTTGGGCCAAGAAGGCCGTTCAAGCCAACCCGCAACTGCCCGCCGGATATCGGACGTTGGCTTCCTGCTGCGGCAATTTGGATCGCAACGATGAAGCAGCGGCCGCGTGCCGGAAACTGCAAGAACTTTTACCGGAACTCACGGTCGGTCAACTTCGCGCTCGTTTGCCGTATTTTCAAAAATCCAAGGACTTGGAACGTTACCTTGATGGACTAAGCAAGGCCGGATTGCCAAATTGACCGTGTTGCATCATCCGTAAGATTGGCATGCTCGACCGATTTGAGTAAAATTTTCACACCAAACGCGTTCAGGTTTCTCGATTCCGACGAAACCGTGCGCCGCGTCAAATTCGAAAACACATTGCATAGGGGTAATCGCCATGGGGTTTGAACTGGAACCGGTCGACGCCACATTTGGTGCCGTGGTGCGCGGATTGACGTTGGCACATTTGGACGATCAAGCGTTTTCCGAACTGCACGATTCCTGGCTGCAGTACGGCTTGCTGATATTTCCCGGACAAAATTTGACGCGCGACGAGCAAATGGGCTTTGCTAAGCGCTTCGGCCCGTTGGAACTCGATTACGCGCCCCTTAGCAACGTCAAGGATGATGGCAGCGTTCGGGTCAGCGACGACGACGACATGGTGAAAATCCTAAAAGGCAACATGGGCTGGCATACCGACAGCACCTATATGCCGATCCAGGCCATGGGCGCGGTATTCAGCGCCCACGTCGTACCAGAGGCCGGCGGCGAAACCGCCTGGGCCGATACGACAGCAGCCTACGAGGCTCTCGACGATGCGGTCCGTGATCGGATCGCCGACCTATCGGCCTATCACTCGCTTTATTACAGCCAGTTGAAAGTCGGCTATAAACAGAAGGAAAAGGATAGCGAGTATTATGGATATGGCTTTCACGATCAGGATCCGCCGCTACGCCCGCTCGTGAAGACGCATCCGGAAACCGGCCGTCGAGCGCTGACCATAGGCCGGCACGCCTACGGCATTCCGGGATTAAGCGAAACCGAATCCGAAGCCTTGCTGCAAGAGCTCGTCGACTTCACCTGCCAGCCGCCGCGCGTCTATCAACATGCCTGGACACCGGGCGATGCGGTGCTTTGGGATAATCGTTGTCTGATGCACCAGGGCTGTCCTTGGGACATGACCGAACCGCGCGTCATGTATCATTCTCGTATCGCCGGTGATCCCGAAAGCGAGTCCAGTGCCGCCGACAATCTTTCCGCAGAGCGGCAGCCGCGCGACTAGATCAATCTGCAAAAGAATGGGGTCATTTTGATGCGGATAAATTGCTCTAACCTCTCGTCTTCGGCAATTCGAAATTGGCCGCGCGTTCGACAACCCGGACGATTTCGCTGAGATCGCCATCGCTCAAACCCATGGCGAGCGCCTGCCGCAAGGTGTGATAGGTCGCGCCAGCGACGTTCTGGGGTACGTCCAAACGTTCCGCCTCCATGCGCCACAAGGTCGCGTCCTTGGCGATGATGCGCATGGGTGCCTGCATGTTGAATTTTCGGTTCATGACGAAATTGGGAATCTTAGTCAGGCTCGCGCTGTTCTGGCCCGACCCGGAATTGAAGACGGCGAGCGCCTTTTCCGGATCGACGCCGCCTTTCGCCGCCATCACCAGTGCTTCCGCGCCGATCACCAAATTGGTGAACGACATAATGTTGTTACAGATTTTGACCAGCTGTGCTTGTCCGACTTTGTCGCCAACGTAGTGTATATCGCGGGCAAACGAATTCAGAAATGGTTCGACCTGATCGTAGATCTGGCGCGGACCCGACGTTATGACCGTGATATCCGCTTCCTGGGCCCGCTGAACGCCGCCGGTGATCGGAGAATCCAGCATGGCGATGCCTTTGGCCGACAGCTCGGATTCGACAGCATCTAGGGCTTCGGTCCCCATGGTGCCCAGATTGACGAAAATCTTCATCCTGCTGCCGCTCAAAACGCCGTCGGTTCCGGAAACGACGGCGTGAAAGCTGTCGATACTGGGCATGCAGGCGAAAACCACGTCGGCGTGGTCGGCGACGTCAGCCGGCGATCGGCCGATTTTGGCTTGCTTGTCGGCAAGAGATTCCGTCGCGTCTGGGTTAATGTCGAACACGACCAGGGATTTTTCCTGATCCAGAACGTTGGTTGCCAATGGCAACCCTATGCTGCCTGTACCAATAAACCCCGCTTTCATGGTCTCTGCGCCAGCCACTGGACAAACCGCCAAATACTACGCGCGTTCGATTAGCTGGTACATCACACCATGGCCATCGCGGGGATGCACAAAAACCTGGGTCCCCGATTCAATGATCCGTGCCCCGTTGGCTTTCATCTCGGCAGTCGCTTCCGACAAATTGTCGACAGCCAACGCCACCAGATGCACGCCTTCGCCGTATCTCTCGAGCGCATTGCCAATGGCCCCGCCTTCACCGAGCGGCTCGGCCAGTTCGATAAACCGTCCGTCGTCACCCAGCGGCAAAATCGCCCGCGTCATGCCCAAATGCGGTACTTCGTCGGGGCCTTTACTCGCCTTCATTCCGAGCTTGGTCTCATAGTCCTTTAAGCTCTCATCGAGATCCTTGACGCGAACCACGATGTGGTCGATCCATTTCGGCATAATGCTTCCTCCGGAATTTCAAATGTCGGCCAAATGATTGCACAGGTTGTCGCCTGTGTCTCCGGCTGCAGACGGCAAATATTCTTATTTTCCGTCCCAGTGCGCCCACAGCCGATCGCGGCTTCCGTTCACGCGACGCCGCCAGGCGCCGTTTGACCGAGGCGGATCGGCCATACGGACTGCAGAAGGCGCAGTGCCGCAACGGCGGCAATGACCGCGGCAAACATTGCGACCGTTATGACCAGCGGTGCGGCGGGCTCGCCGGTCAAATCCCGGGACCATCCGGCGATCGGCGGGGCCGCGGTCATGCCGACATAATACCAGGTGTAGAAGACGCCAAGGCCGGCCCCTCTGTTCTCCGGGCTCACGGCTTCCGCAGACAGCGCCATCAAGGCACCGCCCGGAATACCGAAAAACAGGCCGAACGCGACAAAAGACAGTTCAGGGAACAGCCCGAATACGATCGAAACCATGGCAACCATGGCGAGCGACATGGCGGCGACGATCAAGAGGGTCACGTGGCCGACAACTTCCATCAAACGGCCGCCGAGCGGCAGTGAAATCAAGGAGATCCACATGAACAGGCTGGTCGCGAATCTGGCCGAAGCGGGGTCATGGCCGCGTGCGACCAAGGCATCCGGCGCAAAACTCACGGCAACGACAAGTGCTGCATTAAACATTGTCCAGGCAACGCCGACGACGGTGACGTGGACGAACTCCCGCCACGGCAATCCAAGCTTTAGGGACGTCGCCGCGGCGGAACCGGCCGTCGGCGCATCGCGGTAAGCCACGGCGGTCAGGACCAGTGCCACAAACGCGACGATCGCCGTCGCATGCATTACCGCTTGCCAGCCAAGATCCTCGGCAATGGTGCCCTGGGTCACCAGCCCCAAGGCAATGCCGATCGGCCAGGCCGTCAACATCACACCAAGGGCGGTCATGATTTCCTTCCCGAAGAACCATTCGGTGACCATCTTGGTTAGAATGACATTGAAGATCGTGCCGCCGATGCCGGTTACCAACCGACCGGAATAGATCGCTGTCGGGTTGTCTCCAACACCAATGGTCAGCGCACCGACGATCATTGCTACCGCCCCGATCATTAGCAGATTCTTGTCGGCCGTCGATCGCGTCAACAGGCCGCTCGGTATGGCAACGATGATGCCGGGCAACAAAAAGAAGCCGATCAGCGTGCCGATCTCCGCATAACTGAAGCCGAATTCGGCCACCAATTGCGAAGACACCGACGCGATCGATTGGAATTGGTAGCCCATGGCAAGGCGCACCAAAAACAAGATCGCCAGCATGATCCAGCGCTTCGGTAGCAAGAATTGATCCCCAAGAAGCCTTTTCGACGAATGTCGAATACCAGTACGGCCAACCCTACCGGTGTTGGCAGCTTACTTCCATAAAGAACCCGGCTGGAACGAGATCAGGCAGCCTGGCCATAAACACCGCGCAGGCCCGGTATCGGCTTGAATGCTTCGGTGATGCCAAGTACGGTTTCCGCGCCACCGAGGAAAAGTGATCCGTCGGGCGTGAGCTGTGCGCTCATCCGGCCAAGGATGTCGCTCTTGGTTTCCTGATCGAAATAGATCAAGACGTTGCGGCAGAAAATCACATCGAATCGGCCGAGCGTCCGGAAGTCGTCCAGTAAGTTGAACTGCTGGTATTTGACCATACTGCGGATACCGGGGTCGATCTGCCACAATTCATTGACCTGATCGAAGTACTTCATCAGCATTTGGATTGGCAGGCCACGCTGGACCTCGAACTGGGAATACAGGCCAACCCGCGATTTCTCCAACACCTCGACCGACAAGTCCGTACCCAGAATCTCCACACGCCAACCGGCGAGCTTGGCTTCCTCTTCCTTTAAGATTATGGCCAAGGAATAGGGTTCCTGGCCGGTTGAAGCGGCGGCGCACCAAATTCGCAATTGTTTCTTGGCAGCGCGGGTTTCGATCAGATGCGGCAGCGTTTGTTCGCGGAAGATGGCGAACGGTTTTTCGTCACGAAAGAAAAACGACTCGTTAGTCGTCATCGCCTCGGTGATGGCAATTAACAAATTTTCGTCCTGCGTCTGGCGTACCTTGGCGACTAGGTCCTCGAGGTTGTCGAGGCCGTGATCACGGGCGATCGGTAACAGCCGGCTTTCGATCAAATAGCCTTTGTCCGAGGTCAAAACCAGACCGGATCGCTGCTTGAGTACATCGATCAGATACTGAAAGTCGGGTGCGTTCATAGGCCTTTCCCCGTGGCCATACGGCCGACTGCCGGGCCAATTTCCGTGAGCGGCAACACCGCGCTGCACAGTCCAGCCGTGGCGACTGCGCCAGGCATACCCCAAACGACTGAGCTTGCTTCATCCTGGCCGATGACGGTGCCACCGGCGTCTACAACGTGCCGACCGCCTTCTAGGCCGTCTTGACCCATGCCGGTTAAGACCGCTGCCAGGACGGTGCCGCCAAAGATCCGCGCCAGAGATCGAAACAACGGATCGACAGAGGGTCGACAGTAGTTTTCAGGCGGGTCTTGGTTGATCCGCACAACGGCATTGCCTGGGCTACCGTCGACGACCATGTGATAGCCGCCGGGCGCCACGTAGACCCGACCGACGCGTAGCGGCTCGCCGTTCTCGGCTTCGCGGCAATCGACGCCTGCGGCCCTGCTGATATGTTCCGCTAAGATCCGCGTAAAAGTCTCCGGCATATGTTGCGTAATCAAAATCGGCAGTTTGACGCTGTCCTTCAAATAACCAAAGACCTCAAGCAGTGCTTGCGGTCCACCGGTCGAACTGCCGATCGCAAGGACTTGAGGCGCTGGCCCCGGGCGGCGCAAGGCAATCGGCGAACTGCCGTCGCGAATGGCGCGCCGCTCTGGCGTAGTGGCGATCGTCGGTTTCGGCGGTGCTAGCGGTGTCGGCGCCCCTTGGCGGCGGCGGCGGGCCGATCCGAGCGCCTTGATTTTTTCAATCAGTTCGTCGCGAAACAGTTGAACGGAATTGTCGTCCCGGGTGCTGCTTGGTTTGGTCAAGTAGTCCGCGGCACCCGCTGCCAGTGCCTTAAGGCTGACTTCGGCATTCCGCGTGGTCAACGTCGAGGCCATGATGATGCCGAGATCCGGGTTGCATTCGAGCAAATGAGGGACGGCAGTAATGCCGTCCATCTCCGGCATTTCGACGTCGAGTACGACGATCTCCGGATTGGCCCCTTTCATCTGCCGCAACGCCGAGAGTCCGTTGTTGGCGGAGGCAACAATGCAAATTTGATCGTCTGTTTCCAGCCAGCGGCTCAACAAACCGCGGATGACGGCCGAGTCATCGACGACCATGACCCGATAGGCATCGTGCTTCGCGACAGCACTGCCGTCTGTTCGGTTGATAGCTAAAGGCATGCTAATGGCCCAACTACTCTACAAAAGACCGACTTGCGTAAACTTGGCCTCTATGATCTCCCGATCAAATGGCTTCATGATGTATTCGTCCGCGCCGGCCTCGATGGCTTCGCGAATATGCGACATGTTGTTCTCGGTTGTGCAAAAAACCACAACGGGTCGTTTGTCACACCCCGATTTACGCAGTTCACGCAAGAAATCGATGCCGCTCATGATCGGCATGTTCCAGTCGAGAAGCACCGCATCAGGCATGTCCGCAAGACAGCAATCGAGGGCTTCCTTACCGTCAACAGCTTCTTCAATTTCAAATTCGAGTTCTTCCAGAATTCGGCGGGCCACCATACGTATGACCTTTGAATCATCAACGATGAGACAACTTTTCATGCGCTTCTTCCAAGTCTTCGGTACATGCCATGACAGGGGCAAATAGTGAATACGGTTTCGACTCAGGCAGCTTCCGCGGAAGCGTAATCCAGCAATCGAGCGACATCGAGAATGATCAGAAGCTCACCGTCCAGCCTGCAAATTCCCTCGGAAATCTCGCGCCAGCGAGGATCCAAAGTCGCAGGATTTCGGTCGAATTGTTCCGGTGACAGGCTCAAGACCTCGCCGACATCGTCGATCAGCAAACTATAGGAGTGGCCGTGATGCTCAACGACGACACTCATGGCGCCGGCATCACCTGCAATCGGCTGGAGACCGAGCCGGCTGCGGACATCAATGGCCGTCACAATACGACCACGCAGATTCAACGCACCGGCAACCTGAGGCGGCGACAAGGGAACGCGCGCAATGGCTTGCGGGCCAAGCACGTCCTCAATCGACAGGACTGGAATACCAAACATCTGACCACCGATGGCGACCGTCACGTACTCGACGTTGCTTTCGGACGCGCTCATGCCACGGCTCCTTGCATGGACAATGTTTCAGCAAGTGACTGCAATAAGGCGTCTCTGTCGGATTTCGAAACGTAGTTCGTAAAACCAGCCGACCTTCCACGCTCCAGATCCTGCGCTCCGTTATGCGCCGACAACGCTAGGATCGGTGTCGCTTGCCAACGGTCATCGCGTTTACATTCTTCGGCAAATTCGAAACCATTCATGCCAGGCATTTCGATGTCGGAGACGATGACATCAAATGCAGTGCCGGTTTCCCGAAGTTTGAGGGCGTCGACGGGACATTCCGCCGTCGTAACGTCATAGCCGGCAACCTGCAGCATCGGCACCAACATGGTGCGGAAAAACGGGCTGTCGTCGACCAGCAGCAATCGTGCCCGCCGTTTGTCGTCGGTCATGCCCACCCGCTCACGGTTCTCGAACCAATCGGCGAATGCAATCTTCAGGTAATGTGAAACGTCGACGATCTGCGTAGCCCTACCGGACACGATAGCGGTGCCGAGCAAGCCGGCACCACTCGATGCCATTTCAATATCAAGGCCTTGGTCGACAATGTCGACGATTTCATCGACCACCAATCCCATAGAATGATCGCGGTCGGCAAACACCACGACTGGTTGCCGGCCTTCGGTGCGAATCTCCTGATTGGACGTCATGCGGATCAATGGCATAAGCTTACCACGGTATTGCGTCACGGCTTGGCCATTGCTGACTTCGATTCTGTCAGCCTCGATCTCCTCCAGCCTGGCGACCAATGCCAACGGCACGGCCTTCGGTTCGCCGGCGCCGGCACGGAAGACAAGCAACGAGGTGATGGCATCGTTGGCCGATACACTTTCAGGACCATCGTCCAATTGGTTGTTGGGGACCGCGGTCTCGCCTGTCGCGGCAGCAATACCGTTAGGATCGAGGATCATTATCACACTACCGTCGCCGAGGATCGTGTTACCGGAGTATATCGGCAGATCGCGTAGGATCGGCGCCACCGGCTTGACGACGATTTCCTCAGTGTCGAAAACCCGGTCGACGACGATACCGAACTGATAACTGCCAACTTGGGCAACGATGATAATCGCTTCTTGTCGCGCGCTGCGTTCGCCGTCCTCGTCTTTTGCGAGGCCGATGACGCGATCGAGGTAGACCAACGGCAGCAGTCGGTCGCGCAGGCGCAGCACCGGGGTGTCGTTGATGGTTTCGATTTTCTGATCGGCGTCACGCTCGGACGAGCGAACCAGCTCGACGACGCTAAGCTGTGGTATGGCGAACCGCTCACCGCTGCACTCGACAATCAGTGCCGAAACGATGGCCAGCGTAAGAGGTATCTTCACTGTGAAGCAGGAACCTTCACCAGCCTCCGATCGCAAATCGATGGTGCCGCCGATTTTTTCGATGTTGGTGCGAACCACATCCATGCCGACACCGCGACCCGATACGTTGGTAACCGAATCAGCCGTCGAGAAACCGGCCTTGAAAATGAACTTCTGGATCTGAGGATCCGTCATGCTTTCCAATTCGGCTTCCGTCGCCAGGCCGTTTTCGAGAATCTTGGCCTTCACGCGTTCTGTATTGATTCCGTGACCATCGTCGGATATTTCGATGATGATGTGGCCGCCTTCATGCATAGCGTTCAGGGTAATGCGGCCTGTTTCCGGTTTGTCGTTGGCCAGGCGTTGCTGAGGCGTCTCCATACCATGGTCGGCGGAATTTCGAACCATGTGGGTCAGGGGGTCCTTGATCAGCTCGAGCACTTGCCGATCGAGTTCGGTATCTTGACCGAACATCTGCAGATCGATCTTCTTGTTCAGTTCGTGCGACAGATCACGGACGATGCGCGGCAGCTTGGCCCAGGCATTGCCAATTGGCTGCATGCGCGTCTTCATTACCCTTTCCTGCAGCTCAGTGGTGATGCCGGACAGCCGTTGCAGCGGTACGGTGAACTCGCTGTCGTCGACACCTCGGATCATCTGCAGCAGTTGATTGCGCGTCAGCACCAATTCGCTAACCATGGTCATCAAATTTTCAAGCAAATCGACATTGACGCGAATGCTCTGGCTGGCGACCGAAGAGTCGGCCGACTTGGCCTTGGCGCGCGGTGCCGCTTCTGCCGCCGGCGTTTGACTTTCAGCCGGTATCGTTGCGGCCGGCGTCGCCACCGGCGCGGTCGCGTCGGTCTCCTGGAAAATACGTTCCAATTCGGAAAGCGAGACCTCGCCTTCCTTCAATTCACGGCCGAGCTCTTGATCGTATCCTGGATCCGCCGGCTCTGCGTCATCCGCCGCGTCCGCTGCAGCGCCGGCCTCAGCAGGTTCCGGCACCAATTCGGTCGCTTCAGGTTTATCGCCGGAAACAGCCGGTTCGCCGGGTGCGCAAGCGGAACCGAGGCCATCCGGCGCCGTCCGGCCGGCGGCAAATGCGTCCAGCCGCACAATGAGCTCGGAATCGTCGCCTTCGGGTTCGGTTTCCGTTGCCTCAAGTTCGGCCAGCAGGTCCTTGATCTGATCCATTGCCTCAAGAATGAGCGTGACCGCTTGCGGCGTGACCGTTAAGTTGCCGTCGCGAAATTTGCCAAGGATGTTCTCACCCGAATGCGCCACTTTTTCGAGCCGTGGCAGACCAAGGAATCCGCAGGTTCCTTTGATCGTATGGACCAATCGGAAAATGTTGTCGATCAATGGGGGATTGTCTGGATTCTGTTCCAGATTGACCAGCTCAACGTCGAGCGTTGCGATGCTTTCGCTCGTTTCCGTCAAAAATTCTTGGAGTAAATCGTCCATTTGGCGCCGCCGTTTGCGTTAAACACTTGCGGGTCAAAGGCACCCAGAAACGCATAACCTCGCCCGTCCCCTCAGAGCGTCGATTAATGTCGGAAACAGGTTAATATGATGTAAAGCGTGGACCCGCCGGCACGGTCGACGGCGGCTTACAATCGGCAGAAATAGAAGACAACTGCGGATTCCGTCTTAGTCAACAGCGGCCCTAAGCGCGACCCGATCCTCGCCAACCATTTCCACTTCAACACCGCCGCCAACCGCGTTTGCCAAGGCCAGCGTATGAAAAACCTGAACGCGTCTTGCATCCATGTCGTCGAGGCCGCGGGCGCCGTCCAAAGTCGCGGCAACTTCCGGATCAAGCCGCACGGTTTGCCCGGTTGCGGTCACCGTCGCCGGCCGCCCGGCCGCCAGGTCGACCGCAACCGTACCGCCGCGCATCAACGTCGCGGCCGCGACGACGATCAGATTAAGCACCAAGCGAACGGCGTTCTTTTGGAGTTCGGGATCGCCTTCCGACGGCACCGGCCAGTCGACGGTTACTTTCTCGCTCTCGAACAGGCCAAGGGCCGCTTCGCGCGCCTCCGCGATGCTTACCGCGGTCCCTTCGCCACCGGTCGAACCGAATGCCAAGCGATAGAACCTCAAGCGGCCGGTCGCCTGCCGGGCACTCATTGCCAATAGGCCGAGGGCCTGATCGCGCATGGCGGCATCGTCTTCTTCCGCCAACATTTCAATGCCGTTGCCAATGGCGCCGATCGGCCCGACCAAGTCATGACAGAGCCTGGAACACATCAAGGCGGTGAGCGTCAGATCCGACATTGGATTGGTATTCCTCTCGTTAAGTCCGCCCACGGGCCGGTCCCAGTGAATCACCAAATCGTATCATTTTCTTGCGCGGGCCTTATGCTATAAATTCCTTGCGGTCAAGGAAAGTGAGGCCGTCGATGACCACCCTGCTGATGCCCGGGACCTTGGTGCGCCATCCTGAACGCCCGGACTGGGGCTTGGGGCAAGTCCAATCGATAGACGGGCACAGGGTAACGGTTAATTTCCCGCACGCCGGTAAGAAAACCATCCTGACCGACGTGATCACGTTGATTTCCGTCGCCGATGGGCAAGAATGAAGATCTTGATTCGGGTGCTTTTAGACCGTAGATCCAACCGTTCGGCCGGTTGCCCTGGTCTATCGACCTTCACGATGCATCGAATGGATTAGTTGACATGGCTAGCGCAGACCATCACGTCGGAGTACCGAAAGCGCCCGGCCGGCACCGGGCAAGAGGGCGGCCGGCCTTGAAGGGCCGGCAGACCGACCCTGAAGCCTTGGCCGACTTGCGCCGCCTGCTCGGCGATCTGCCGCGCCGGGCTGACTTGCTGGTCGAGCATTTGCACGCAATCCAAGACGGCGAAGGCCGATTGCCCCGGCGCGCGCTCACGGCGCTCGCCCACGAGCTCGGAATGGCGCTCGCGGAAATCTACGAGGTCGCCAGCTTCTATCACAATTTCGACATATCCGACGCCGCGGAACCGGCGCCCGTCACGGTCAGAATTTGTGACAGCGTGGTTTGCGAAATGTACGGCGCAGACGCCTTGAAGCAAGCCATCGAAAAAGCCGCGGGCACCGGCGTGAAGGTGAAGACCGCGGCCTGCATGGGGCGGTGCGACCAGGCGCCGGTGGTACGGATCGGCAACCACTACACGACCGAAGCTAGCGCCGCCGATGTTGTCGAACGGCTCACCGAGGCCGAACCGGGACGCGGCCTCGCGCCGACGGCCTATCCATCGATCGGCGACTATGAAGCCGCCGGCGGCTATGCCGTTCTGGACCGCTGTCGCGACGGCGACCTGGCGGTGGACGAGGTTCTCACCTGCCTCGAAGACGCCGTATTGCGCGGACTTGGCGGCGCCGGCTTCCCGACCGGCCGAAAATGGCGCTTCGTACGTGCCGAGCCGGGGCCGAGGTTAATGGCGGTCAATGCCGACGAAAGCGAGCCGGGAACCTTCAAGGACCGGCACTATTTGCTGACCGACCCGCATCGTTTCCTGGAAGGCACCTTGATTGCCGCGCATGTCGTCGAAGCGGCTGACGTTTACATTTATTTGCGCGACGAATACCCGGATTGCCGCCAGGCCCTGGAAACCGCCATCGCCGAGTTGGTCGAAAGCGGCCGCGAGCTGCCGACCCTGCATCTGCGGCGTGGCGCCGGCGCCTACATCTGCGGCGAGGAATCGGCCATGCTGGAAAGCCTCGAAGGCAAGCGCGGGCTGCCGCGCCACAAACCGCCGTTCCCTTCGACCGTTGGCCTGTTCGGCCGGCCGACCTTGATCAACAACGTTGAGACGCTCTACTGGGTGCGCGATATCCTGGACAGGGGCGCCAGCTGGTTTGCCGACCAAGGCCGGCATGGCGGTCGCGGCATCCGGGCCTATTCGGTTTCCGGGCGGGTGGCGCGGCCCGGCGTCTATGTGGCTCCGGCCGGCATTACGCTGAGCGAACTGCTGGCCGAGCATTGCGGCGGTATGGCGCCGGGCGAACGCCTCAAAGGATTCCTGCCCGGTGGTGCCTCAGGCGGCTTGATGCCGGCGGACAAGGCCGATTTGCCGCTAGATTTTGGCAGTCTCGAGCCGCATGGTGGTCTGATTGGATCGGCGGCCATCGTTGTGTTCTCTGACCGTGACAGCGCCGCCGACATCGCCCGCAACCTGATGCGGTTTTTCGCCGATGAATCCTGTGGTCAGTGCACCCCATGCCGGGCCGGAACAGAAAAATCGGTGACCCTGATGACCGACCATAAATGGGACGGCGATTTGATCACGGAATTGAGCGCCTGCATGAGCGATGCGTCGATCTGCGGCCTTGGGCAAGCGGCGCCCAACGCACCGCTGACGGTGATGCGATACTTCGCCGACGATTTGAAAGATACGGCATCATGAGCGACCCGATCGAATTCACGTTGGACGGCGAAGCCGTGGCCGCGGAGCCCGGTGAAACGTTGTGGCAAGTCGCGACGCGCCTTGGCACGGAGATTCCTCATCTCTGTCATTCGACTGCTTCGTCCTACCGGCCGGACGGCAATTGCCGCGCGTGTGTCGTGGAAATCGACGGCGAGCGCGCGCTTGCCGCATCCTGTATTCGTCAGCCGACACCGGGCATGACGGTCAAGACCGCGAGCGAACGCGCCAAGGCAGCCCGGCGCATGGTTTTCGAATTGCTGGCTGAAGACCAACCCGAGCGCGCGGGCGCGCCGGACCCGGACTCCGATTTCTGGACCTGGGCCGATCGCGTCGCTCCGCCGAAGGGGCGCCTGCCACAGCGTACGGTCGCCGTACCTGAAGGCGATGAGAGCCACACCGCCATGTCGGTCAACCTAGACGCCTGCATCCATTGCACGCTCTGCATACGGGCTTGCCGAGAAGTTCAGGTCAACGACGTGATCGGCATGGCCGGTCATGGTGCGGCGGCGCGCATCGTCTTCGACTTGGAAGATCCGATGGGGCAATCGAGCTGCGTCGCCTGCGGCGAATGCGTGCAGGCCTGCCCGACCGGCGCCTTGATGCCGACGACCATGGTCGGCGGCGTGAAGCCGGATCGCGAAGTTCAATCCGTCTGCCCCTATTGCGGTGTCGGTTGCCAACTCACTTTCAAGATTAAGGACGACAAGATCCTTGCCGTCGACGGCCGCGATGGCCCCGCCAATCTAAGTCGGCTGTGTGTGAAGGGTCGGTTTGGTTTCGACTACGTACATAATCCGGAACGCCTGACCGTGCCGCTGATCCGCAAAGCCGGCGTCGCCCGCGATGACGTCGACGATCTCGATCCATCCAATCCTTTGACGCATTTTCGTGAAGCAAGCTGGGAAGAGGCGCTGGATCTCGCGGCCACAGGCCTGGCGCGTATCCGCGATCGGGACGGCGGCGGCGCGCTCGCCGGTTTCGGCTCCGCCAAAGGCTCCAACGAGGAAGCCTATCTGTTCCAGAAATTGGTTCGCACCGGCTTCGGCACCAACAATGTCGACCATTGCACCCGGCTCTGCCATGCCTCGTCGGTGGCGGCATTGATGGAAACCATCGGCTCCGGTGCTGTCACGGCGCCGTTTACCGAGGCCGTCAATTCCGACGTCATGCTGATCATCGGATCGAATGCCGCGGTCAACCATCCGGTTGCTGCCACGTTCTTCAAAAACGCTGTCGACCAAGGCACCAAGCTGATTGTGATCGATCCGCGCGGCCAGGCGCTTTCCCGCCACGCCACGTTCATGCTGCAAGAGAAAGCCGGCTCCGACGTCGCGCTGTTGAACGCGATGATGCATGTCATCGTCAAAGAAGGCATGGTTGATCGTCAATACATCGAAGCCTACACCGAAGATTTCCAGGATTTGGCCGGCCATCTCGATGCCTTCAGCCCTGAAGCGATGGCAGCAACCACAGGCGTCGACCCGGCAACAGTACGGGCGGCGGCGCGGGCTTTCGCGACCGCCAAGTCGGCGATGATATTTTGGGGCATGGGCATTTCCCAGCATGTCCACGGCACCGACAATGCGCGCTGCCTGATCAGCCTGGCCTTGATGACCGGCCAAGTCGGCCGCCCGGGCACGGGTCTGCATCCATTGCGCGGCCAGAACAACGTCCAAGGCGCCTCGGACGCCGGCCTGATCCCGATGGTCTACCCCGACTACCAGCCGGTGACGGACCCGGCGACGCGTGCGCGTTTCGAGAAGCATTGGGGCGCCGAACTCGACCCGGAGGCCGGCCTCACGGTGGTCGAAATTACCGACGCGATCCACCGCGACCAGATCAAAGGCCTCTACATCATGGGTGAAAACCCGGCCATGTCGGATCCCAATGTGGGCCATGCCCGGGCTGGCTTGGCCCGGCTCGAGCATCTCGTCGTCCAGGACATATTCCTAACCGAAACCGCGGCCTATGCCGACGTCATCCTGCCGGCGTCGGCCTGGCCGGAAAAAGACGGCACCGTCACCAACACCAACCGCCAGGTGCAAATTGGCCGTCAGGCCTTGTCGCCGCCCGGCAACGCCCGCCAGGATCTTTGGATCATTCAGGAAATGGCGGCGCGGTTGGGCTTGGACTGGCGCTACGAGCATGCCCGCCAGGTGTTCGACGAGATGCGCCAAGTCATGCCGTCCATCGCTGGCATCACTTGGGAGCGGCTCGAAGCCGAAAATGCGGTGACCTATCCCTGCCTTGCCGAGGGCGACCCGGGCGATCCCTTGATGTTTGGCGACGGCTTTCCGACCGCGAGCGGGCGCGGCCGGTTCGTGCCGGCGGCGATCGTGCCGCCGGATGAAACGCCCGACGCCGCCTATCCCTATATCCTAACCACCGGCCGGCTGCTCGAGCATTGGCATACCGGGGCCATGACCCGGCGGGCGACGATGCTCGACGACATCGAGCCGGAAGCCGTAGCCCATCTGTCACCCAGCGATCTCGAACGGCTCGGCATTGCCGCGGGCGGTCGGGTACGCGTCGAGAGCCGGCGCGGCCATGTCGAATTGCTGGCCCGCGCCGACGGCGGCGTGCCGCACGGCACGGTATTCATTCCGTTTTGCTTCAACGAGGCGGCGGCCAATCTGTTGACCAACGACGCGCTCGATCCGTTCGGGAAAATACCCGAGGTCAAATATTGCGCCTGCCGCGTCGAAGCGGCGGCGTAATAGGACAAGACTAGGTCGGTTTACGGGTATGTCGTTAACCATAGCGCGATAAGACTTGCGCCGCCGCTCATAGCAGGCGGCCCAGACAATTCCGGAAGGACGGACGATGACCGAGAGTGTCAAAAGCGACATAGAAATTGCGCAGGCCGCGCACCTCCAGCCGATACAGGAAATCGGCGCGAAACTCGATATCGGTGCCGACGCGCTTGTGCCGTATGGCTACGACAAGGCAAAAATCCGACTCTCCGACATCGACAACGGATCGCGGACCAAGGAAGGCAAGCTGATCCTGGTCACCGCGATGACACCGACACCGGCCGGCGAAGGCAAGACCACCACCACTGTTGGCCTCGGCGACGGCCTCAATCGCATCGGCAAACGCACGGCGATCTGCCTGCGCGAACCGAGCCTGGGTCCCAGTTTCGGCATGAAGGGCGGCGCCGCCGGCGGCGGCTACGCGCAAGTCGTGCCGATGGAAGACATCAATCTTCATTTCACCGGTGATTTTCACGCCATCGGCGCGGCCAATAACCTGTTGGCGGCGATGATCGACAATCATGTCTATTGGGGCAACGGGCTCGGGCTGGACGTCCGCCGGATCTCGTGGAAACGGGTTGTCGACATGAACGACCGGGCGCTCAGGCAAATCACCGCCTCGCTCGGCGGCGTCGCCAATGGTTATCCCCGCGAGGACGGCTTCGACATTACCGTCGCCTCGGAAGTCATGGCGATCTTCTGTCTGGCGACCGACCTGCAGGATCTCGAGCGGCGCCTCGGCAACATCATTGTCGGCTTCACCCGCGACCGCAAACCGGTACGTGCCAGCGAGATCGAGGCCTCGGGCGCGATGACGGCGCTGTTGCGCGACGCGCTGTCGCCGAATCTGGTGCAGACTTTGGAAAACAACCCGGCCCTGGTGCATGGCGGCCCCTTCGCCAACATCGCCCACGGCTGCAATTCGGTGATTGCCACCAAGGCAGCGCTGAAACTAGCCGATTATGTGGTCACCGAGGCCGGCTTCGGCGCCGACCTGGGCGCCGAGAAATTCTTCAACATCAAATGTCGCAAGGCCGGCCTCAACCCCGATGCCGTGGTTTTGGTGGCGACAATCCGGGCCTTAAAAATGCATGGCGGCGTCGCCCGTGCCGATCTCGCCGCGGAAAATTTGCAGGCGGTCAAAGACGGCCTGACCAATCTCGGCCGTCATATTCGGAATGTCGGCCAATTCGGCGTGCCGCTGGTTGTAGGCATCAATCGGTTCTTAAGCGATACCGACGCGGAAATGGCACTGGTGAAAGACTACTGCGAGAGTTTCGGCGTTGAAGCGTTCGTCAACACCCACTGGTCTGATGGCGGCGCCGGCACCGAGGCGATGGCCGCCGCCGTCGCCAATCTTGCCGATAGCGGCACGGCGCAATTCCGCACGCTCTATCGCGACGAGATGCCGCTTTGGGAAAAAGCACGGACCATCGCCCGCAACATTTATGGCGCCGACGACATCATCGCCGACAAACGCGTGCGCGATCAGTTCGCCCAGTTCCAGGACAACGGCTTCGGCCATTTTCCAATCTGCATGGCCAAGACCCAATACAGCTTCTCCACCGACCCCGACCTGAAAGGCGCGCCGCGCGATCACGTGGTGCCGCTGCGTGAAGTTCGTCTCGCCGCCGGCGCCGAGTTCCTGGTCGTGGTCTGCGGTGACATCATGACCATGCCCGGCCTGCCGCGGCAGCCGGCGGCAGCCAAAATCGGTGTCGACGGCGACGGCTTGATCACTGGTCTGTTTTAATGAGCCGATTGGTCAGACAATGCTTAGCTGCCATGGCCGTGGCGGCCGGCATCCTCTCTGTCTCCCCAGGCCACGCGCAGCTTTCAGGTGGCCCCCTGCTGGACCGCGACTTGATCCCCGGTTCGGTCAGGGTCGGCCGCCTAACCCGGCATTTCTATCTGTACAAGCCGTCGGGCACCCAATTGCCGGCGCCGCTGTTGTTGGTCCTGCACGGCGGCGGTCCGGCGACCGAGGCCTTGGGCATCAGCCGGCGCACCCGCTTCAAGGCAATCGCCGATCGCGAAGGCTTCGCCATCGCCTATCCCAACGGCATCGCAAACAACTGGAACGACGGCCGGCAGTCGGAGAAAGATCGTGAAATTGGCGTCGACCGGATCGACGACGTCGGCTTCTTTCGACGCCTGATCGACGCCTTGGTAGAGGACGGCATCGCTCGGCATCGAGAGGTCTATGTCACCGGTTTGTCGAATGGCGGCATGATGAGCTTCCGGCTTGCCTGCGATCTTAGTGACCGGATTGCCGCCGCGGCACCGCTGATCGCCAACATGCCGACGACACTCATCAAGGGCTGCGTCCCGGGCCGGGCTGTGCCGTTGTTGGTCATGAACGGCACCGAGGATCCGCTGATCCCTTGGCAAGGCGGGCCGGTGGCGCCGCAGTTCCCGCCGGACCGCGGCAGCGTGGTTTCGGTGGAAGAAAGCTTGAGCTTTTGGCAACAGAACAACCGCTGCGACGGCCCTTCGGTGACTAAGTCACTGCCGGACCGCGATCCGGAAGACGGCACCCGGGTCGTGCTGCATCGCTGGCCGGCCTGTGCTGATCAATCCGACCTGCAGCTTTATGAAATCACCGGCGGCGGCCACACCGTGCCTGGCTGGACTCTTCGCAAGGGCGGACTGTTGGCGCGGATACTCGGGCGCGCCAGCCAAGATATCGATGCCGAAGAAATTATCTGGGCGTTCCTCAAGCGCTTCAAACTGCCCGAGTAGATCACACCCGCAATAACCCGATACGGGAAAAGGCGTTGGCAATCGCGTCATCGTCAACGGCCTGGCGCAGGCCAATGACGACCAGCCGGCCTGGCCCTTCGGTTTGCCTTGGCGCCGTTTCCCAGCGCCAACGCCGGCCGACCAGTTGCAGCACACTATAGAGTTCGGCGTCATCGCAGAGGCGGATGAAGCCCTTGGCTCGCAGAACACCGGCGGGCAACCCGACAAGAACCCTTTCCAGGGCATCGCGGTTCACGGCCTGCTCGGCGACAAACTCTTGGGCAAGAAATGCGTCGTCGCCGAAGTCGCCGTCGCCCGCATCCTCGATTGCGGCGCAGGCGCCGTTCATGGCATCGAAAACTACCTGGTAGGGCACCGCGCAATCCGTCGTTCTGATGATGCCGGCCCGCGGTGAGGCGCGTTCGATCTCTGCCACGACAGTCCCGGCATCATCACGGTCCACCAGGTCCATCTTGTTCAGCAAGACCAGGTCGGCGGCCGACACTTGCCGATCGCGCAGATAATCAACCGTGTCGCCGACGGACACCGCAGACCCGTCAACCACCGTGGTGACACAATCCAGACGAATGCCCGGCAGCATGGCCGAAAGCTGACCGAGTGCCCACGGATCGGCAATGCCGCTGGCCTCCAACAAGATGAGGTCCGGCGGCACCGGCCGTTCGCAAATGCTTGTCAGGACGCGCAAGGCGCCACCCGACTGGCTGCAACAGATACAGCCATTGGCCAGCGCCACGGTATCGTCCGACACCGCCGACACCAGGCTTGCGTCTATGTTGAGATCGGCAAAATCGTTGATCACGGCAGCAATACGCAGGCCATGGTTGGCGGTTAGAAGCCGCCGCATCAGTGTTGTTTTTCCAGCACCCAGAAATCCGGCAATGATCGCCAACGGGATTTTGTCGCCGGGCGGCCGCACCTTTAGGGAACCCAATGCTTCGGCCTCCACCGCGCCCAATAGGAACTGCAGGGTGTCGTAGGCCTTGGCATAGTCGCCTGGTGTCGCGCGAAAACCGGATCCCTGGTCAGCCATCGGCCGGAAACACGGTGCCGCCGAGCACCGTCCCCGAAATCGCAATATCACGGAGGTGGGCCGGATCGACTTCATAGGGGTCGTCGTCGAGGATGACGAAATCGGCGCGCTTGCCGGCTTCGATGCTGCCCAAATCGTGGTCTCTGCGCAGGATGTGGGCGGCATCAATGGTGATGGCGCGAAGTGCCCGATCGACCCCGATCCGCTCGCCCGGCGCTTGAACGGTCTTGCCGTCAAGCGCCAGCCGGTTGACGGCGATCCAGGCTGCGGTAAGCGGCGCAATCGGCGTCAACACCAAGGAGAAGTCCGAATGCAGGGCAAACACCACGCCTTCCCGTTCGAGACTGCCGAGCCGCGCCGTCGCTTCCGCCCGATCCGGACCGAAGCCCTGTTCCGCGTGGATCAAGCTCCTGTAGTGAACGAAATAGTTGTTCACGCTGGCAAGACCGCCCAACGCCTTCAGGCGACGGGCCTGGTCCGGCGAACTGATGCAGTAATGCTCGATGGTGAAGCGATGGTCGAAACGCGGATGGATTAACTGTAACCGTTCCAGCACGTCGAGGGTCATTTGAACGGTTTCATCGCCGTTGGCGTGGGAGTGGATCTGCACACCTGCCTTCCAATAGGGCAGCATGCGGTCGACCAGATCCGGCCACGGCGTTGCGCCGCGGTGCCCTTCATGGCCGTCGAGATAGCCAGGTGCCCTGAGCCGCAAAGTCATCGCCGGATAAGACCCGTCATTGATGAATTTCACGCCATGGAAACAGAGTTTGTCGGTATTCTGTTGCTTCAACTGACTGAGATAAGCCGCTGATTCTGCGCCGTGTTTGTCGTGAATTGGATCTTCGATCGGCACCAGCAGCATGCGCAGTGGGAAGTCCGCCGCCTCGGTCGCCTGTTTGTGATCGGCGAGCTCGCGATCAAAATTCAGGTACCCGAACACCATTTCCGCCGTCGTCGTGATCCCTGCCTGCTGCGCCGTGCGCGCCAGGCTCTGGATTGCGCGGACGCCGCTGCCCGGTTCGTTCAACCGCTTGGCGACGGCGCGCGTCGCAATCTTGCTGGCCTCGCGTTCGATGAACTGACCGTTCAGCCGCCCGTCCGGATAGCGTTCGACGCCGTAGACGTTGGTCTGTTCATCGACACCGATAATCTCCAGCATCGGGCTGTTGGCGACAACGACGTGCGGTGCATAGGTCACCGTCCAGATCGGCCGGGTCGATGAAATATCATCCAGTTCGTCGCGATGCAATTGGCCGCCTTGGACCGCCGGATCCAAACCCCAAGCGACGATCGGCTCGGCCGGATCCGCCATCTCCCGGTCGACCTGACGCAACCGGTCGCGGACCGCCTCACGGTCCGCCAGACCCGCGTTCATGCCGTGCGGCCCGGGCGAATCGATCGGCCCCAAATAGGTCAAACCCATGAACACGCCGGACATGCGAAAATGGGTGTGCGGATCGATAAATCCCGGCATGATCACCTTGCCCGCGAAACGGTCATCGATGTCGTAAGGCTCCCGTTCAAGCCACGGGCGCATGCTGGCCAGGCTGCCGACGGAGACGATGCGCCCGTCTTTCACCGCCACGGCGTCGGCCGTCGGCCGGCCCGGATCCATGGTTCGAACGCGCCGGGCTGTAAAGACCGTGAGCTTTTCCATTTGTTTTCTCCGACACCATCCCGCGCCAATCCGCGGCGCCACGGCCTTAGCCTAGGGCAGTTGGGCCGGTCCATCAAATTTGTCGATAATACTTGATAAAACAGTGTTAAACTATTGATTTTAAATAATTATCTTGACTTTCCACATACCAGCCGCTATACTCTCACCCATGATATCGAGCTTTAATATCGCTTTAAGCGGCTTGCAGGCAGCGTCGACACGCCTGGCGGTTTCGGCCGGCAACGTCGCCAACATGACCATGCGCCGGCCGCTCGACACAGACGGCAACGCGCCCGGCCTCTACCAGCCGCAACGCACGGTTCAGACCAGCACCGTCGGCGGCGGCACGCAGGCCACCGCGGCGCCGATCACGCCGGCGCATCAACCGATCGCCGATCCGACCTCGCCGACCGGTGTGTCGGCAGTGCCAAACGTCGACCTCGGGCAAGAAGCCGTCGAACAGATCCAGGCGGAGATTTCCTACAAGGCCAACGCCACGATCATCCGCACGGCGCGCGACATGGAAAAGACCCTGCTCGACATGTTCGCCTGAGCGCGGGCTCCGCCCGCCGTCACTAGCCATTTTCCGCCAGCATCGCTTCCGCGACCGCCAGGTCTTCGGGGCGGTTTGCGTTGAAGAACGGATCGACCGGTTCGGTCGGCCAAGTCACTTCGGCCAGCCGGTAGCGGGCGGTCCAGCGATCGATCTTGCGGACGTCTTCTTCGGTCAGCGCCTGGCGCAAGGCCGGCGCCAAATCGACCGGCCAGAGACCGACCACGGGATGGCTGCGGCCGCCGGAGACGGCAACCGCGAGCTCGGCGTCTTGCGCTTGTCGCTCTGCCATAAGTCGCGCGACCAAGTCGCCGGGAAGAAACGGTGAATCCGTCGGCAGGCTGACCACCCAGCGACAATCGCGGCGCTGGGCCGAGGCCCATTCCAAGGCAGTGAGGATACCGGCCAGCGGGCCGGCGAAGCCTTCGACGCTATCGGCGGCGACCGGCAGGCCGAATTGGGCGAACCGCGCCGGGTCACCGTTGGCGTTGATCAGCAGGCCCGCGGTTTGTGGTGCCGCCCGGTCGATGACGTGGGCGATCAGCGGCCGGCCGGCCAAGGGCGTCAAGGCTTTGTCGCCGCCGCCCATGCGCCGGGCCAGGCCGCCGGCCAACAACACGCCGAGGACGTCAGTCGCCGTCATCGGCCAGGGCAGCCTTGCGCTGATGGCGCCGTTCTTCCGCCGGCACCGCCGCCGGATCGGCGTCGAACACCAGGCGCTCGGCGCCGGACAGGCAGACGAAGCGCTTGCCCTTGGCGCGACCGATCAATGTCAAGCCGGCCTCGCGGGCAAGTTCGACGCCCCAGGCGGTGAAGCCCGAGCGGGACGCCAAAATCGGGATGCCCATGCCGACCGTCTTGATGACCATTTCCGAGGTCAGCCGGCCGGTGGTATAGAAAATCTTGTCGTCGGCTGTCAGGCCATGGCGAAACATGTAACCGGCGATCTTGTCGATGGCGTTATGGCGGCCGACATCCTCCAAATAGATCAACGGCTGGTCGCCGCGGCACAGCACGCATCCATGGATGGCACCGGCGGCCAGATAAAGCGACGGCCGTTGGTTGATCTTGGCACTCAAACTGTAGAGCCACGACGTCTGGATGCGCGCGTCCTCGGAAAGCCCGGCGGCGCCAAAGTTTTCCATGACGTCGCCGAACACCGTGCCCTGGGCACAGCCGCTGGTCAGCGTGCGCTTGCGCAGCTTCCATTCGAAATCGGTCTGCCGCTCGGTGCGTACCGTGACCCGCGATAGATCCCAATCGACCTCGACCGCCTCGACCACATCGGCGTCGGACAACATCCGTTGATTGACCAAATATCCCGTCGCCAAATAGTCGGGATGGTCGCCGATGGTCATCATGGTGACGATCTCGCGATCGTTCAAAAACAGGGTGAGCGGCCGTTCGACCACGACGCGCGCCTCGATCGGCATGCCGTTTTGATCGACCCCGTCCATCCGCCGCGTCAGTGCCGGATCCTCGGGATCCGGGGCCATGGAGAATTCGTCGAGCTGCTCAACCATCGCCAAAACCCTTCCTTCACAACAACAACGTTGTCCCTCGACCGTCAAAAAGCAAGGGCGGCACCGCCTTGACTTCAGCCGCCGTGACCGCTAGGTCCGCCGATATCCTCAGGAGGGTCTTAGGCCTTGTCGGACGTTCTCATCGTTACCGGGTCGAGCCGCGGCATCGGTGCCGCCATCGCGCGTCTTGCCGGTGCGCGCGGCTATGCGGTTTGCGTCAATTACCGGCGCGACCAGGACGCCGCCGACACCGTCGTTGCCGACATCAAGGAATCCGGCGCGGACGCCATTGCCGTCCATGCCGACATGAGCGTGGAAGCGGACATCGTGCGGCTGTTTCGGACCGTCGACCAGGAACTCGGTCCGCTCACGGCGCTGGTCAACAATGCCGGCACGGCCGCCGCGCAGGCGCGCATCGACGAGATGACCAGCGAGCGCATCGAAGCGACGTTGCGGCTCAATCTGACCGGCGCGCTGCTCTGCGCCCGCGAGGCAGTTCAGCGACTGTCGACCCGCCACGGCGGCAAGGGCGGCGCCATCGTCAACATTACCTCCGCTGCAGCCAAGCTCGGCGGTGCCGGCATTTACATCGACTACGCGGCGTCCAAAGGCGCGATCGATACCTTCACCAAGGGCCTGGCCCTAGAAGTCGCCGAGGAAGGCATTCGCGTCAACGGCGTCCGGCCGGGGGTCATCGACACCGAAATTCATGCTTTGACCGGCCCGCCCGGCCGGATTGAATCCCTCAAACAGCACATTCCGGTAAAACGCCTCGGCCAAGCCGAGGAAGTGGCGGAGGCGGTACTTTGGCTATTGTCTGACCAGGCGTCCTACGTTACCGGCGCCACCCTCGACGTCACCGGCGGGAGATAACATCACCATGAACACCAGCGACAACACCGCATTGGCCGACGGCCTATGCGATCTGGCCGAACGCGCCGGCGCCGCGATCCTGACCATCTACGACAGCGATTTCGAGGTCCGGGGCAAGTCGGATTCCTCACCGGTAACCGATGCCGACGAACAGGCCGAACAGGTGATCTTGGCGGGCCTCGCCGAACTGGCGCCGGACGTGCCGGTGGTGGCCGAAGAAAGCGTCGCCGCCGGCCACTTGCCGGATATTTCCGGCGGCCGATTTTTCCTGGTCGATCCGCTCGACGGGACCAAAGAGTTCATCTCCCGCAATGGCGAATTCACCGTCAACATCGCGCTGATCGAAAACAATCGACCGACCGCCGGCGTGGTCTATTTGCCGGCCCGCGACGAGACATTTTGGACGGCCGGCGACGGCACGGCGTGGCGCCGCCACAAAAGCGCCGCCGCTGAACGCATTGCCTGTCGGGCCGCGGCAGCGGACGGGCTTGTGGTGGTCGCCAGCCGCTCTCATCGCGATCAGAAGACCGACGACTATCTCGCCGATTTCGCAGTCAAGGAACTGATCTCGGCCGGCTCGTCGCTGAAACTTTGCCGCGTCGCCGAAGGTGCGGCGGACATGTATCCGCGCTTGGGCCGCACCATGGAATGGGACATCGCCGCCGGCCACGCCGTTTTGGCCGCCGCAGGCGGCACGGTTACCACCTTGGACGGCACACCGCTCGGCTATGGCAAGGACGGCCTGGACAATCCGTTTTTCGTGGCCCGCGGCTTGCCGGGCTAATTTGGAAATCGCTTAACCGGCAATGACCTGCGGTCCGGGCGGGTCCTCGTGGAGTGCCAACACGTCGACGGCGCGGGCCTCGAGAGCGGCCAATTGGTTGATATAACCCTTGTCGGTGATCTCACCGGCGTCGATCGACGGTGGTGTGGTCAGAACCGCCAACCGTCGAATGCACGTCGATGAGCCTGCCTGATCGCCGTTGTGGCTCCGCAAGGCATCTTCCAGATGCCGGCGGATCGCTGGGTGTCCGGCCACGGCGTCGTCTGCAACGTCCTCCTCGCCGATAATCTGCCGGCATCCCGCCGGGTTGAGCCAGACCAGCGCACCGATCGCCGCCCGGTCGTGGCCAGTGATCACGGCGTCCTGCACGACCGGCGATGCGGCCGCGACCAAGGCCAGACGCAACGCGCCGGCCGCGACCCAGGTCCCGGTCGTCAGCTTGAAGTTTTCGGCGACCCGGCCATCGAACATAAGGCCTTTGGCCGGATCGTCGGCATCGGCGAGCTGGCCAGCATCACCCATTCGGAAGAAGCCCTCCTCATCGAACGCCTCGCGGGTGCGCTCCGGATCGCCGAGATAGCCGGGCGTCACATTGGCGCCCTTGACCCGCATTTCCAGCTTGCTGCCGGTCGGCGCCAGCTTGATTTCGACGCCGGGCAACGGCAACCCGATCATGCCGGGCCGGTCAATCGGGAAATGCGCCGAGGTCGCCGCCGGCGCGGTCTCGGTCGAGCCCCAGGCGGTGGTGAAAAACAGATGCTCGCCAAGATGACTTGCCATCACCGCCTCGAACCGCCGCCAAAGGTCGGCGGGCAGCGCCGAGCCGGCGTAGAAGACCAATTGCAGGCGTCGGAAGAAGCGGTCGCGAAGCGCGGCGTCACGTTCCAGATGCGGCAGCAATTGAGCGTAAGCGGCGGGCACGTTGAGCGCGATGGTTTGGCTGATTTCAGCCAAATTGCGCAGCGATTCCTGAAACAGGCCGGGCACCGGCCGGCCGGCGTCGATAAAAAGGCTGCCCATTTGCTTGAGCACAAAATTAAAACAAAAGTTGCCGCCGAACGTGTGGTTCCACGGCAGCCAGTCGACCATGACCGGCGGCGTCTTGGCCGCGAACGGCCAAACCATGTCGACCATGCGCTGGTTCGCCGTCAGCATGCCGTGGGTGTTGATGACGCCTTTCGGCATGCCGGTGGAGCCCGAGGTGAACAAATACTTGGCAACCGAGTCCGGACCGAGTGCCGCCTCCCGCGCGGCTAAATCACGGCCGGGAGCGGTCGCCAACAACCGATCGAACGATTCCGCACCGGTCGGCAGGTCGCCGTCGCCGACAACCAGTACCGGCAAGGTGCCGTAGGCATCGGTGAGCGCGGCCAGGGCTTTGGCGAAGGGTGCCGCCTGTTCCACATAAATCATGCCGGGCCGGGTCTGTTCGAAAATCGAGCGGAGCTTCTGGAAATCACTGCTCATGGTCGAATAGGCCGGTGACACCGGCGCCAGGGGCACGCCGGCCAAATGGGCGCCCAGGATCAAGATTCCCTGATTGACCGAATTGGCCGACAGGATCATCACCGGCTTATCCGGTCCGAGCCCGTGGTTGATCAAGCCCTGGCCGACCGCCTCAGCGGCCTGCACCGCTGCCGCGTAGGTGAGCCGGCGCCAGCCATCGCCGTCACGCTCGGCCAGAAAGGTGCTGTCCGGTGCCGCCCGGGCCGACGCCCGCAGCATTTCTCCGAGATGGCGTTCATGATCGCCAAGCGCCACCGGCGAGCGCAAGACCACGCTGCCGTCGTCGCGGTGTTCGGTTTCGACGCGCGGCGGCGCCAGATCGAGGAGCCGACGGGGAGTGGCCGCGTGATCAGGCATTGACGTCGATGACGACGCGCCCCCGTGTGGCGCCTTTAAGGATGGCACCCGCGAGTTCCGATATCTTGGACATGGGCTCGACCGTTGTCATGGCGTCCAATTTGTCCGTCGGCAGATCGGCCGCCAGACGCTGCCAAGCCTCGACGCGGGCGTCCATAGGCGCCATCACCGAATCGATACCGGCCAAAGTCACGCCGCGTAAAATGAAGGGGAAGACACTGCCCGGCAGATCGCCGCCGCCGGCCAAGCCACAGGCGGCAACGCAGCCGCCATAAGAGATCTGCGCCAGCAGGTTGGCCAAGGTGTTGGAGCCGACGGAATCGACGCCACCGGCCCAGCGTTCCCGGCCGATCGGCTTCGCATCACCGCCCAATTCGGCGCGGTCGATAAAGTCGCTGGCGCCGAGATCGGTGAGATAGGCCTGGGTTTCCGGCCGGCCGGTCGAGGCAATGACCTCGTAGCCGAGTTTGGCCAGCACGGCGACCGCGACCGAGCCGACGCCGCCGGCGGCGCCGGTGACGACAACGGCGCCCTTGTCGGGAGTCACGCCATGATTTTCAAGCGCCAATACGCACAGCATGGCGGTGTAGCCGGCCGTACCGATCGCCATGGCCTGTTGGGCGGTAAAGGCATCCGGCAGTTTGACCAGCCAATCGGACTTGACCCGGGCCTTTTGGCTATAGCCGCCCCAATGGGATTCGCTGAGGCCGTAGCCGTTGACCAGCACCTTGTCGCCGGGGCTGAAGGCCGATGACGCCGATTGCGCCACGGTGCCGGCGAGATCGATGCCGCAGACCATTGGATAGCTGCGGCAAATGCGGCCGGCGCCGGAAACCGCGAGGCCGTCCTTATAATTCAAGGTGGAGTACTCGACGTCGACTAAGACGTCGTGATCGGGCAGGTCGTCGACGGTCAAGGATTTGATCGCCGCAACGGGCTTGCCGTCCACCTGATCGGCGACGACGGCAGAAAAGGAATCGCTCATCGGTTGGTTCTTTCCCTCAGCATCACTATTCGGCATTCGCAGCGGTCAAACTAGCAAACCCTGTGGCCAGGCGTAAGGCCGCCGGCGTTAGCAATTCGGCAACCATTCACGGGGCAGACTTTTAGCTACCCAGGGCATTATCCGATGAGGCAGCGATGACCGAATTCGCAAAGATGCTAAAAGACTACCGCCTGACGACGGCCGAAATCCTGTATCATCTGCCGGACCATCCGGGTTTGTTGCAGAGCTACATTTGGCAGGACTACGACCTGGCACCGCGGTTTCCGGTCTTACACAAATTTTTGGATTTTTGGCGGTCCAGCTTGGACGGACCACTATTTTCGGTGACCGTCGGTTCAACCGAGCTGATCGCACCGCAACGCGTCCGCTTTGCCGATACCGTCCTGCGGCTACATTAACCGGGATTTACCCGCAGTTCATCGATGGTGCAGCGGATTTCGTAGGCGGCTAAACGAACCCCCAACGCCTATTCGGCAGCGACTTTTTCCTTGCTTGCGGCTTCCTGCATGCGCTGGAGTTGCTCCCAACCGAGATAACCGGTGAAACCATCATCGTCGAAATAAAGCACCGGCCCATCACACATGAACAAATACTCGGTATCTTCGAGAGCGGTGGTCTCGCCATGCACCATGCCATTGGTTTCGTGGAGGAAGTCACCGGCTTCGTATATGGTGTCACGCACTTGCAGTTTGCCCGAGAGAAGAAAAGCGTAGGCCGCCGACAAATGTTTATGCGGCCGAGCAACATGGCCTTTCTTCCAGCGCAGCAGCACCGCCCAGCGGCCGGTCTCCGCGCTGAACCACAGAATCTTCATGAAGCCGGTACCCGGCGTGGTCTCGATCCAATCCATTTGCGCCGACCGCGTCAAGGCATCGACGAGTTCGGAATTCACCGGGCTAATATCTTGCGGTAACGCCATTGTCGCTATCCCTCCGTTGAGATCTCTGCTGGAAAAGTATGATTCGGACTACCATTGTCTGCAACTGGTTCTGACAGGTCGCCAATTCAACGCTGGGGCTTAACTACAATGTCTCCTGAAAACGCACCGGCTGGCCGCATGGGGTCCCAATTAATTCGCCCTCGCGCATGATCACCCGGCCGCGCAGCACGGTGGCGACCGGCCAGCCATGAACCGTCTCGCCTTCGAACGGCGACCAGCCGCACTTCGATGCCAGCCAACTGCCTTCGATCACCTGCTTGCGTTTCAAATCGACCAAGGTTACGTCGCCGTCATAACCGACGGCCAAACGGCCCTTGGCAGCGAGTCCGAAAATTCGCGCGGCGCCGCCCGAGGTTAGGTCGACCAGTCGCTGCAAGGTCAGCCGGCCGGCCTGGCAATGGTCGAGCAGCAAGGGCAGCAACGTCTGTACACCCGGCATACCTGACGGGCTGTTCGGATAGTCGGCGGCCTTTTCCTCGCGCGTATGGGGCGCGTGATCGGATCCGACGACGTCGAACAAGCCGGATTGCACGCCCTGCCAGAGCGCCGCCCGATGATGGGCATCGCGGATCGGCGGGTTCATTTGCGCGAAAGTGCCGAGCCGGTCATAGGCCTCCGGCGCCGCCAAGGTCAAATGCTGCGGCGTAACCTCGACGGTGGCGATGTCTTTGTGGGCGGCCAGGAAGGCGACTTCCTCTGCCGTCGTGATATGCAAGACGTGAATGCGACGCCGGGCGGCGCGCGCCAATCGCACCAGCCGTTCGGTGGCGGTCAAGGCGGAGATCGCGTCGCGCCATTCGGCGTGAGCATGGACCCGGCCTTGCGCCAGATGACGGCGCTCCTGCAGGCGCGGCTCGTCCTCGGCATGGATCGCCATGCGCCGGCGCCCGGCCGCCAATACCCGGGCGATATCACGGTCCTCAGAAACCAGTAGGTCGCCGGTCGAGGCGCCCATGAACAGTTTGATGCCGGCACAACCGGCCATGCTTTCGAGCTCGGCCAAGCCATCGACGTTTTCCGCCGTCGCGCCGGCGTAGAACGCATGATCGACCCAGGCCCGCCCGGCCGCACGCGCGAGCTTATCGGTGAGGTCGGCCGGCGTCACCGTGCCGGGCCGGGTATTGGGCATTTCGAATACCGCGACCACACCGCCGAGGGCCGCCGCGGCGGTGCCGCTCGCCAGATCCTCCTTGTGGTCCATGCCGGGCTCGCGGAAATGCACCTGACTGTCGATCACACCAGGCAGCAGGTGCAGGCCGGTCGCGTCGAAGCTTGGCTGGCCGGTGTCGGCGCCGGCGCCGATCGCGACGATGCGGCCATCGGCAATGGCGACGTCAGCTTCGGCGATGCCGTCGTGAGAGACGACGGTGCCGCCACGGATCACCAAATCCGAAGAATCTGTTATGGTCATGGCGTTACTCTGTCGACCCGCCAGAGCGATTGCAAGCCGCAAGATCTCGTGCTCGGCGCTTGCTTGGCGGCGGAACTGACTTACCTCAAGGAACCAGGCAGTAGGAGACCGAGAGAAATGGGCAAAACCCGACTTGTGGAGCTGGACAATCGCGGCCTGTTGGCCGTGACCGGAGCAGATGCCCGCACTTTGCTGCAGGGCATTATTTCGAATGACGCCGAGCGCCCGGCCGCTGATTGTGCCATTTACGCCACCCTGCTGACGCCGCAAGGCAAGTTCTTGCATGATTTTTTCGTCTACGAGATCGGCGGCGAGCTGATCATCGATTGCGAAGGCCCGCGCCTTGCGGATCTGGCCAAGCGGCTGACGTTCTATCGCCTGCGCGCCGCGGTCGAGTTCATTGATCGCAGCGCCGATTTCGACGTGCTGGCGCTGATCGGCCCGGATGCGGCCGCCGCCGCCGGGTTCGAGGAGGCGGCACCGGCCGGAAGCGTCCGGCCGACCGATGGTGCCATTGCCGCCGTTGATCCGCGCCTCGCGAACCTAGGCGTTCGACTGCTGATACCGGCGTCGGATAGCGCGACTGTTCGTGCCGGCTTCGACGCGGAGCCGGGCACCGCCCAGGACTACGACCGCCACCGTCTGGCGCTCGGCGTCCCCGACGGCAGCCGCGACATTGCGGTCGAAAAGTCCTTCCTATTGGAAAACAACATCGAAGAGCTGAACGGCGTCGATTTCCGTAAAGGTTGCTATATCGGCCAGGAATTGACGGCGCGGACCAAGTACCGCGGCAATATCCGCAAGCGGCTCTATCGGGTTTATGTGGAGGGGCCGTTGCCGGAACCCGGCAGCGACGTCACCGTCGACGGCAAGGTCATTGGTGAAATGCGCTCCGGGTGCGATGGTATCGGCTTGGCCCTGCTGCGCAGCGAGGACGTCGACAAAGCGGCGGACGGCATGCTCGAAGCCGGCCAAGCCAAGCTGCGTGCCGAGAAGCCGGAATGGGCCGAATTTTAACGGCGAAGCCGTTGCCAGCGGCAAATGTTCATATTATGTTCTCCTGACTGATGAAGGACAGGAGGCAACGGTGATCGATCACGTATCGCTTGGAGTCGCCGATATTACGGCGGCCCGAGATTTCTACGACAAGGTACTGGGAACCTTGGGGTTGAAACGGCTCTACAGCATGGAATTCGCCGCCGCTTATGGCGACAAATATCCCGGCTTTTGGATCGGCCTGCCGGTCGACAAGCAGCCGGCCAGCGCCGGCAACGGCTGCCATATCTGCTTCCGGGCTTCCAGTCGCACGGCAGTCGATGCCTTTCACGCCGCCGCCATGGAAGCCGGCGGCAGCGATGACGGCGCGCCGGGCCTGCGGCCGGAATATACCGAAACCTACTACGGCGCCTTTGCCTTCGATCTGGACGGCAATAAGATCGAAGCCGTCTGCTATGCGCCGGAATAGCCATGGCTGACAGCAAGACCCGGTGCGGCTGGACTAAAGACTACGGCATCTACACCGACTACCACGATACCGAATGGGGCGTGCCCGAATGGGATGACCAAGCGCTCTTTGAAAAACTCGTACTCGACGGCTTCCAAGCCGGCCTGTCGTGGCTGATCATCTTGCGCAAACGGGACAATTTTCGCACCGCGTTCGACGGCTTCGACCCGGCGGTCATTGCCGGCTACGGACCTGACAAAGTCGAAGCACTCAAGGCGGATGCCGGGATCGTCCGCAACCGCTCGAAAATCGAGGCAACGATCACAAACGCCCAGGCCTGGCTCGCCATCATGGAGCGCGACGGCGGCTTCACGCAGTACCTGTGGCGCTTCGTCGATGGCGCGCCAACGCAAAACCTTTGGTCCAACATGGCCCAGGTGCCGGCGGAAACCGCGGAATCAAAGGCTATGTCGAAAGCGCTCCGCGAGGACGGCTTCAAATTCGTCGGCCCGACCATTTGCTACGCCTTCATGCAAGCGGTCGGCATGGTCAACGATCACGTGGTCGATTGTTTTCGCCATCGCGAACTTCGCGACCGTACTTGAGCGCGGGACAGCGTCATGGTTCCACGCGTTACCGCTGAATTTTGGGTCAAGGCGCTGATCCGGCGCTGCGCTGTCGCCAATGTCCCGGCGATGGTCGTCCGCCGCGGCTTCGAGACCGCCGGCACGGTGCTGATCAAAATCAACCGGCTCGGGCCGGGCTGTACCGTGTTGGTGCCGATCCATGATGTGGACGGAAACCGCCTCTGGCGCCGCGCCACCGGGCCGGATCCGGTGGAGGAAGCCACTGCCGACGCCTACATCGAGCGCGAAATCGGCCGGGACCCGGATCTCTGGGTTCTGGAAATCGAGGATCGCGAAGGCCGTCACTTCACCGAAGAACCGGTCGAAGGCTAGTGGCGAAGCCACAGGTCATTGTAGACTAGCCTGGTCATCTCAACGCCTAGGATCCGCAGTCTCATGACCTTTCCAGAACTGACCAAAGCCTTCACCGACGCCGTCGAATCCGGCGACGGCCAAGCCCTCGCTGCCTTGTTCACCGAGGGCGGAACTTACCACGATTACATCTACGGCCCGTTCACCGGCCGGCCGGCGATCGCCGAGATGCTGGAAGGGCATTTCCACGGCGACGCCCGCGACTTCAAATGGGACATGCTGGAGCCAGTGTTCGACGGTCGCACCGGCTATGCGCGGTATTTGTTCAGTTTCACCTCGACCATCGCCGGCTCCGAAGGCCGCCGGGTTGCGATCCCGGGCATGGCGCAGTTCGTTGTCGCCGACGGGCTGATCGAAAGCTATTCGGAATCGGTCAATGGCGGCCTCGCCATGTCCCAACTCGGTCACGAGCCTGGCCGCATGGCCAAGGTCTTTCGACGCTGGTCCGAGCGTGCCCTGCAGGACCCGGACTTGGCCAAACACATGGCGCGGTGATCAGGCGTCGGCGGATTTCTTTTCATCCTGCGACAGAAAATCCCTGAGTTCGCGTTTCAAGACCTTGCCGGTGGCGTTGCGCGGCAAGGCATCGATGAAATGCACCATGCGCGGCTGTTTGAAACGCGCCAGCTTTTCACGGCAATGATCGAGGATGTCCTGTTCGGTCAGGTCTTCGCCGGGTTTCGCGACCGCGACGACATGGCCGATTTCGCCCCATTTCTCGTCCGGTATGCCTACAACAGCGGCCTCACCCACCGCCGGTAGCTGGTAAATGACGTTTTCGACCTCGGCCGGATAAACGTTTTCGCCACCGGAAATGTACATGTCTTTCCAGCGGTCGACGATGAAATAGAATCCTTCCTCGTCGACCAGCGCCGCATCGCCGGTGTGCAGCCAGCCGTCCGTGATTGACGCGGCGGTTTCTTCCGGCCGGTTCCAATAGCCCGGCGTGATGTTCGGGCCCTTGGTCCAAAGCTCGCCCATTTCACCGACACCCGCGTCGGTGCCGTCTTCGCGTACGATCCGGGTCTCGGTATGCAGCCCCGGCTTGCCGGCAGAACCGACCTTGCGAAGCGCGTCCTCGGCATCCAGGAAGGTGACCAGCGGGCTCGTCTCGGTCATGCCGAAGCCTTGTTGCAGGGCAACACCCTGGGCCGCCCATTGGTCGAGCAAAGCTTTCGCCGACGGCGCGCCGCCGATGCCGGCCGACACCAAATGGCTGAGATCGTGTTCGGTGAAATCCGGCTGCTGGCCGATGAACTGGTAATTGGCTGGCACGCCAAAGAAATGCGTGATGCCTAAGTCCGGGTCGAGCAACATGTCGAGGGCTTCGCGCGGGTCAAAAGTGCGCGTGGTCAACACCGTGCCGCCGGCATGGAAGACCGGATTGGAATAGCAATTAAGGCCGGCGGTATGGAACTGCGGCAATACGGTCAACGTCACCGTATCAGGCGTGATCTTGGCAGGAATCCCTAAGTTTACCGCATTGTAGAAGATCATACGGTGCGTGATCATCGCGCCTTTCGGCAGGCCGGTGGTACCCGAGGTGTACATCACCGTGACCAGTTGATCGTCGGTCTGATCGATCATCTTGAAGACCGGTTCGGCAGCGGCGATGGCCTGTTCATAATCGCTATCGCCGCCATCACCGCTCAAACTTACGAGATGCTTGATGCCGCAGAGGCGCGCAACCTCAGCACCGGTTTCCGCGAACTCAGTATCGACGATCAACATCGTCGGGCCGGCGTCACCGACAATGAATTCAAGCTCCGACACGGTCAGCCGCCAGTTGAGCGGCAGGAAGACGGCGCCGGTTCGCGCGCAGGCAAACTGCATTTCGAACATATCGGTGGTGTTCATTGACAACACGCCGACGCGGTCGCCTGGGCCAACACTGTACTGATCGCCGAGGGCGCCGGCGAGCCGTGCCACGCGATCGTTCATTTCGGCGTAGGTGAAACGGCGCCCGGAATGCAGATCAACGCTTGCCAGTTTCGCCGGCGCGCGCCGCGCGTGATGGGCAATCCAATCAAAAACTTTAACCGTCATCTTCTGTTTCTCCTTGGCAGCTTCGATCCAGCACGACGAAGCTGTAGTCATGCTCATCGCGCGGCCCCGCCGTCTGCCGTTCCCGGGATCGCTCGATCCAGTCTTCGTGGTCAAAGTCCGGAAAACAAACGTCGCCGTCGGGGCGCGCATGCACCTGCGTGATATAGAGCCGGTCGGCCAAGGGCAAGGCCGCGCTGTAGGCCCAGGCGCCGCCAATCACCATTGCCTCTTCGGCGCCATCGGCGCGGGCGAGGGTAAGCGCCTCATCCAATGTCGACACGACGCTGATGCCATCCGCCGTGTAGCTCCGGTCGCGCGTGACAACGATGTTATGGCGGCCGGGCAGCGGCCGGCCGATCGATTCATGGGTTAGCCGCCCCATGATGACCGGCTTGCCCATAGTGATCCTCTTGAAGTACTGAAAATCGCCGGAAATTTTCCACGGCATGGCATTGTCGCGGCCGATCACGCCGTTTTCTGCCACCGCGGCGACTAAAGAAATACGCATCGTCAAAACCGGCTTTACACCGCGATCGGCGCGGCGATGTGGGGGTGGCTCTGATAGCCTTCCAAGCGAAAATCTTCGTAGCGGAAAGCAAACAAATCAGTGACCGCCGGATTTATCCGCATGGCCGGCAGCGCCAGCGGCTCCCGGCCGCGCTGCAGGTCGGCTTGTTCCAGGTGGTTGACGTAGAGGTGGGCGTCACCGAGCGTGTGGACGAAGTCACCGGGTTCCAGGTCGGTGCACTGGGCGATCATCATGGTAAGCAAGGCGTATGAGGCAATGTTGAACGGCACGCCGAGGAATATGTCGGCGCTGCGCTGATAGAGCTGGCAGCTCAACCGGCCGTCGGCCACATAGAATTGAAACAGGCAGTGACAGGGTGGCAACGCCATTTGATCGACTTGGGCCGGGTTCCAGGCGACAACCAGATGCCGCCGCGAGTTTGGCGTGTTCCGGATCTCAGAGAGCACGGCCGAAATCTGATCGAGGCCGCCACCCTCGGGCAAGGCCCAAGAGCGCCATTGAGCACCGTAAATCGGCCCGAGATTACCGGCCTCATCGGCCCAGTCGTCCCATATCGAGACACCGTTTTCGTTCAAATAGGCAACATTGGTGTCGCCGGAGAGAAACCACAGCAATTCGTGAATAATCGATCGCAGGTGCAGTTTTTTGGTGGTCAGCAAGGGAAAGCCGGCGGCCAAATCAAAGCGCATCTGATAACCGAAGACGCTCTGCGTCCCGGTTCCGGTCCGATCGCCGCGAAAGGCCCCGGTCTCCCGCACATGATCGAGCAAATCTAGATACTGGCGCATGCGTCATCCTGCCGTTGAGGCGCGAATTATAGGCCGATTCTCCAAACCAGCGAAGCCATTCCGAAGCATTGAAATCTTAAGTTTCTCGCCTTATATTCAGGGTGCCGGGGATACCCGGCTATGGTGATAAACGCCTTGCGGAATAAGCGATGCGGACCCGGGGGCAGTACCCGGCGCCTCCACCAAAACCGGCTGTTGTGGCGACTGAACGACGTTCGCCACAACACGGCACTATG
>Ga0315336_1000462_pt1 | contig 113398 bp, 97 predicted proteins | sample ASW5metaG_FD_204512 | JGI IMG/M metagenome (GOLD analysis project Ga0315336, IMG submission 204512) | Ammonia-oxidizing marine archaeal communities from Monterey Bay, California, United States - ASW #5 | ecosystem: Environmental > Aquatic > Marine > Intertidal zone | place: USA: California... | reverse complement strand
TCCTTGGCCATCATTACCAGCGGGATGAGGTTTTCAAGTTCGCCGACTATAGCGGTGACTCGTTCAAGCTTGCCAAGGTTGCAGCAGAACGTTCCGACACCGAGTTCATCATCTTCTGTGGCGTCCACTTTATGGCTGAAAGTGCGGATGTACTCAGTGCTCCATATCAACGGGTCATCCTACCCGACCTTGCTGCTGGTTGCTCGATGGCCGATATGGCAGCGGCAGACGAACTTGAAGTCTGCTGGCGCGAGCTCGAAGAACTAGGTGTTACCGATGTCGTGCCCGTGACATATATGAACTCAGCCGCGGAAATTAAGGCCTTTTGTGGTCGTGAGGGTGGTGTTGTCTGCACTTCAAGTAACGCTGTTGCCACGCTGCGGTGGGGTTGGGAGCGTGGTGAGAAGATTCTTTTCCTGCCTGACCAACACTTAGGGCGGAACACCGCATACTCCATGGGTGTGCCGCTTGATAAGATGGTCGTTTGGGATCCACAGCAGCCGATGGGCGGCCTGAGACCAGACGAGGTAGCGGCTGCTAAGCTAATTTTGTGGAAAGGCCACTGTTCTGTCCACACTAAATTTTCGGTCGCTCAAATTGAGCAGTTGCGCTTGGCTGAACCTGAGGTGCGTGTGATTGTCCATCCCGAGTGTACTTGGGAGGTTGTGCAGGCGGCTGATGCTAGCGGCTCCACAGAGACGATCATTCAACGCATTCGGGAGAGTGCTGTAGGTTCGGTGTGGGCGGTGGGTACCGAAATTCATTTAGTGAATCGGCTTGCTAAGGAAATGGCGCCTGGTAGAACGGTCTTGACCCTTGATGGGCTTGGGTGCCTGTGTTCCACCATGTTCCGTGTGTCGCCGAACCATCTCTGCTGGGTTCTTGAATCTCTGATCGAGGGCGAAGTTCACAACCAGGTTGTAGTGCCCGATGACCAGAAACATTGGACCCGGGTTGCTCTCGACCGGATGCTTTCTATCCAGTAAACTCCAAGGTCTTCGATCCGCTGCGGCCGCACTGGTGTTCAATCGGACGCTGGATCTCACTGTAAGGAGGATTTTCGATGGCCCACGAATTGCCGCCACTTCCGTATGCCTACGACGCGCTTGAGCCTCACGTGGACGAGGAGACGATGCGTATTCACCATGGCAAGCATCACGCCGCTTACATTACGAAACTGGACGCAGCGCTCGAGAAGCATCCGGACTTACAGTCGAAGAGTTTGGACGAGCTTATGGGTGATCTCGCCAGTGTACCGGAAGACATTCGCACAGCGGTTCGCAATAACGGCGGGGGACATTGGAACCATTCAATGTTCTGGCAAGTCATGGGACCGAATGCTGGAGGGGACCCAACGGGCAAGGTTGCCGAAGCGATCACGGCTTCATTTGGCAATTTTGACAGCCTTAAAGATCAATTCGCAAAGGCGGCGGTGGGTCGATTTGGCAGCGGTTGGGTGTGGATCGTAGTCGATGGCGACACGCTGTCGGTTGTAAGCACGCCGAATCAGGATAATCCGCTTATGGATGGTAAATGCGCGATCCTTGGACTCGACGTGTGGGAGCACGCATACTATCTGAACTATCAGAATCGGCGACCTGACTATGTCAAAGCGTGGTGGAACGTCGTCAACTGGGTCGAAGTTAACAAGCGACTCGGTTAATTAGATCTAACCTCATGGGAGCCAGCCGTTACTGGCTCCCTCTGCATGCCGGAAATGGCTAAGACTGGTTCCGGCGCTGGATTCATGTCGCTTTCTGCAATTGTCTTTCTCTTTCTGACGCATCTCGGTATTGGAATTGCGTGGACGCTGATATTGGTGTCGCGGTCCGCCGGGGTGAAATTCTTTCGCTTTAATGCTGGGTTGGTGGTCGCGATACTGGTCGCGGGAATGGTATTTCGTCCAGACGCGGCGGTACTTGGTGGCGTGGCATCTGGCATTGGATTCACAGCGCTGTCAGTGGCAACCGGTGCATTCTTGGTCTACTGGGCAACCATCGGGCGCGTCATGGTTGTACTGCGGCGCGGGCTGTTCTGGGTTGGCTTGGCCGCCGGCGCCGTCACGCTCATCGCCCAAGCCGTCGCGGTTAGTTCGTCAATGGCAATGGCTTCTACCATGCTGGTTACCGCGAGTTTTTTGTCATCCGCGGCACTCCTTGGTGGATCGTGCACGGCGATGATTCTCGGGCACTGGTATCTCGTATTGCCATCGATGGATGTATCACTCCTTCAGTCGATGGTGAAATTTCACATCGGATCCGTCATCGTGCGGATTACGGTAGTTGCGGTGGCTGTCTGGCTTGGGTTCTCTGCCTGGGAACCCGGCCTAGAACCAAACTTCCAGCGATATGTACTTTCAAGCGCCGGCGTGTTTTTCTGGCAGCGGGTGCTGTTCGGTTTACTCGGTCCAGCCGTACTGTCATACCTCACGTGGGAGACGGCAAAGATTCGCTCGACGCAATCGGCGACAGGCATTCTTTATGTGGATTTCTTCACCGTGGTTGTGGGTGAGATCTTGGCGAAGTATTTGTATCTATTAACCTCGGTTGCGGTTTGAGGATGTGTTGAATGGAAGTTGTCGTGCAATGCCCCAGCTGCGACGCGGCTTTACCCGTCAAGGCCTCCGAAAAACATAACGAAATCCAGTGTGGGAGCTGTCGGAAAATTATCGCCCTAACGATAACTTCTTCTGTTGCAACCGACACATCGGTTGATACCTGCCCAATGTGTACCGGCCAGGATTTCTATATTCGTAAGGATTTCGACCCAAAGGTTGGCCTGACCTTCGTCATCTTGGGTGCTACGGTTAGTGCGGTTTTCTACTATTTCGGCATGGACCTTACCGCCTACGGAGTGCTGGCCGTAGCGGTCCTCGTTGACCTTGCGGTTTATCGCCGTCTCGGCGATGTGACCATCTGCTACCGTTGTCATGCCGAGTTCCGAGGCCGCTTCGAACGAATGGCCGAGGGCTTCGACCTACACACCGCGGATATACTGGAGGCAGAGTACGCTAAACAGGTGGGTCGTTAACGGTTCGGCGGTCTTCTCTCTACGTCGATCTATTCTTCTTAGAGAAGCTTAGAAGAGCTTCACAATGACCTCTTCGCCTTTTTCCACGATGTCGGTTTGAGCGGGGATCTCAATGTAGCCGTCGGCAAGCGACATGCTCGTAATGTCACCGGATGCCTTAAAGGCGGGTACAGCAGAGCCGTTGCTAAGTCGGACTGTATAGAACTGGTGACGCCCGGTCGTTGACACGACTCGCTCTGCGATCGGGAGAGTTAGTTCCCGTGGTCGATATGGTGGTAGGTGTGCCATCCGTCGAAGGCTTGGGATGAGTAGCATGTAGGCGTTTGATAGGCACGAAGTCGGGTAGCCTGGCATCCCTAGCACCGGAGTGTCTCCAATCCTCCCGAAAACCGTTGGTTTACCTGGCTTAACGGCAATGCCATGAAACAGCACCTCGCCTTGGCGCTGCAATACGTCGAGAATCAGGTCGCGCTCACCGACCGAACTACCGCCGGAAAACACCAGTAAATCGTGAGTAGTGCATGCCTGAACGGCTGTTGTTAACGCTTCGATTGTGTCGGCTGCAGTGGGCTTCACGACGGGAAATCCGCCATGGTTCCGGACGATGGTCTCTAAGGTAAATCGGTTGATATCGTAGATTTGTCCTGGACCGAGCGACTGACCGGGTGAGATGATCTCGTCGCCTGTCGACAACAGAGCCAGTGACGGCTTTGCGTATACCTCTATGTCGGAGACTCCAATGGCCGCGAGTGCGCCGATACGTCCAGCGCTAAGGAAGTCGTCACGCCGGACGAGTGTCTGACCCGGCACGATGTCAGCGCCTCGGCGGCCCACGTTCTGGCGTGGGTAAACTGGCGTAAAAATACGAACCTGATTACCGACGTCACGATCCGTCTCTTCGACCATCACCACAGAGTCAGCACCTTGAGGCATAGGAGCACCCGTCGCAATCTGAGAGCACTCACCCCGACCGACACGGCGGTTGGGTATCTGACCGGTGAAGACGGTTTCCACACACTTCAACACTTTAGGTTGGTAACGAGTCGTACCAAAAGTATCTTCAGCGACGACCGCAAAGCCATCCATCGCCGCGCGATCGAACGGAGGAACGTCCTGTTCCGATACCACGTCGCGCGAGGCAACGCGGCCGCCGGCCTCTGAGAGCACGACACGCTCGCTTCGACCTAAGGGTTTTGTAGCTTCGTTAATGAGTGCGAGCGCCTCATCAAGCCCTATCGTTTCCCGAATGGGACGCATGTTCGTTGTTACCATGGTGGCTGTAAATCACGTACGAACTAACGGGAAGCTTCTCGAACGAGATGTCCAAGTTCCGGAAGTATGAGTTTCGTTAACGCCAACCGAACCGCATGCTCTGAGCCCGGCAAACCGAAAATAATCTTACCTCCTGCCGTACCAGCGAAGGCCCTGCTCAACATCGCGGCGGGACCAATTTCTACAAAACTTAAAGCGCGAAAAAGCTCGCCGAAGCCTGTGAGCCGTTTCTCCAGTAGTTCAGTGACCGCTTCGTAGGAGCGATCACGGGAGGAGATTCCAGTGCCTCCAGTCGTGATAATGGTTTGAATCTCATTATTCTTGAGTTGCGTGGCGACAGTGGTACGGACCTGATTAGGTTCGTCCTTGACGATTTGCCGATCGACTACCGTGTGCCCTGCCGCGGTAAGCAGTTCAATGACGGTTCGACCGCCCCCATCGGTTTCTTCGGTACGAGTGTCTGACACGGTTAGCACGTAGCAGCGCACGTGGGTGGGCGCCTGTGCACGGTGCTCTAAATGACTCATCGAATAGATTATACAAGGCGACGTTGCGGACCGGTGCCTTTCGAACTACCATCGGCGCATATGTCGCCTCCCCTGCGTACAAGGCTACGTGCAATCACATTCGTCATACTTGCGATGGTTGTATCGGCCGGCCTACCTATCTATAGCCAACAAAATGCGTCAACACTAGACCCAGAAGCTCGAACGTGGGTCATGAACACGCTCGGCACCATGAGTGTTGACCAACAGATTGGCCAACTGATTATGCCATCCCTGTTATCGACCTACACAGGCAGTGACACCGAGACTTTCGATTCGCTAGTCGCGCTGGCTCACGAGCAAGAAGTGGGTGGCTTTCTAGTGTTCGGCGGACGGGAGTTGGCACCAGGAGTACTACTTAATCCAACATACGGCACTGTTACACTCGGTCAGCCAATGTCAGCGATGTCACTTATCAATCGGCTACAAAAGATCGCTCGAGTACCTTTGATCTTCTCAAGTGATTTTGAGGCCGGTGTCGGTTTCAGAATCAGTGGCGGCACGGTGTTCCCCCGTGCGATGGCATTTGGGGCAGCGGGCGACGAACGGTTGGCCTATGAAGCTGGTCGGATCACGGCAATCGAGTCTCGGTCCATTGGAGTACACGTGAACTTCGCACCGGTTGTGGACGTCAACAACAACCCACGGAATCCAGTGATTAACACGCGCTCCTTTGGCGAGGACCCAGCATTAGTAGGGCGGCTCGCTAGTGCCTACATTCGTGGTACGCACGACGGCGGGATGCTTGCCACGGTCAAGCACTTTCCAGGCCATGGTGATACCGATATCGATTCCCATGTTGGCCTGCCGATCATTCCACATAGCCGAGAGCGCTTACAGCTGCTCGAGTGGTCCCCGTTTCGTGACAGTATTGCAGCGGGAGTGGATGGTGTTATGACTGCGCACATTGTCCTTCCGATGCTCGAACCCGAGGAAGGGGTTCCTTCTACCCTTAGTCGCACAGTTGTTGAGGGTGTCCTACGCGATGAATTCAACTTCGATGGATTAATCTTTACAGATTCGATGCAGATGGGTGCGATTAGTAACAAGTGGTCGACAGAAGATGCGGCAGTCCGAGCAATTTTGGCAGGGAACGATATTATTCTGCACCCAGCCGACGCCGTGGCCGCGATAAATGGCATTCGTGCAGCGGTGGAGACGGGCCAAGTATCGCTTGAACGGATTCGAGAGTCGGCGACTCGGGTGCTCGAAATGAAGGCACGCTTGGGGCTTCATCGAAATCGCTTCGTTGATTCAGAGAGACTGCCGGAACGGGTTGGCGGACGGAAGCATGGAAGCGTTGCCGATCGGGTGAGCGAGCAAGCGATGACTCTGCTCTCCGATTCTCGTGATGATATACCGTTCAGACTATCGCGAGATGCCACAATTCTCTACCTGTCGGTTCTTGATCGCCCATCTGGTTGGCGGATTGGTGCACCCAGTCGAACTTTCATCGCGGAGTTACGAGACCGTTGGCCGAATGTCACGGCTGTGGAACTTTCTGATCAAACCTCGCGTCAGGCAATCGATCTTCTGCGATCAACCTCTGGACAATTTGATGCAATCGTCGCGTCAGTTTTCGTGCGGACGACTCCTCGAGACGGCGGAATGGACCTCGCGCCCTCGCTTGTCTCGCTACTCGAACGACTGGGTGGTATGACCGAGGTACGACACCAACCTTTCGCAGTGGTTTTATTCGGCAGCCCCTACACGGCTCTGGCACTTCCTTCGGTCCCTGCTCTTTTACTGACCTATGATTTCTATGATAGGGCAGAGCGTAATGCCGTACGTGCTCTGGCTGGCGAGTCGCGTATCGGCGGGAGGCTTCCGGTCAGCCTGCCCGAAATGTTTCCTCGTGGCCATGGCTTGGACCGGTAGATGTGTTTGCGATAGCGGCATTAACGAATATACGCGCATGCTATAATCCGGGGTTTCCGTGATCGAGAACAAACCAGCGAATCCGTAACATGCGACGGGCGCCCTTAGCTCAGCTGGATAGAGCGTCTGGCTACGAACCAGGAGGCCGCAGGTTCGAATCCTGCAGGGCGCGCCAAACTAACCCGACCGCCACGCAATGAAACGGCTCGCTTGGTTTACCCCACTGCCCCCCGAACGTTCAGGAATTGCGACCTACAGTTCCGAGATCTTGGGACTGCTCACCGACGTCTATGATGTCGACATTATCGTTGACTCGTTACCGTTAGAACATAGCGGGGATGATCAACACATCAGCGCATACGATTTTTCTTGGCGCCAGATTAAGGATCCCTACGATCTAATCGTTTACCAGCTTGGTAATGCAAAATGTCATGACTACATCTGGCCGTACATGTTTCGTTACCCAGGCCTGGTAGTTTTACACGACGGCCAATTACACCAGGCTCGGGCCCGCCTGTTACTCCAGCAAAAGCGTTATGAAGACTACCGTGCTGAGTTTGCATACAACCACCCTGAGGCAAGAGCCGACATTCCTTATTTGGGAATTGCCGGACTCTTGGGATCACTACACTATTTTTGGCCAATGTTAAGAACCGTTGTGAACTCGGCGAGAATGGTAGCCGTTCACAACACGACACTCCTTCGAGAGTTGGAGGATGGGTTTCCCGAGGCACGTATCGACCGAATCCGAATGGGTGTGCCGAATGCTGCTGATGCCTCAAGAGCAAAGCGCATCCGAGCCAGACACAATATTTCTCCAGAGACTGTAGTTTTTGCTGCGTTCGGTAGGGTGACGCCTGAGAAGCGAATTGCCCACACCTTCAGAGCACTTGCGGCCATGGCCAGCCGCACACCTCACGTCCACCTATTAATCGTCGGTGAACCCGTTTCCTACTACGACGCAATTGCGGAGGCCAAGAGTCTGGGCGTTTCTGATCGTGTCACGTTTACAGGTTACGTGGAAGATCGCGATTTGGACGATTATATTGCGTGCGCTGATGCTTGTCTGTGTATGCGCTGGCCATCGTCTGGTGAAACATCCGCGTCGTGGTTACGGTGTTTAGCAGGTGGCCGTGCCACAATTGTTACTGATCTGCACCACACGATCGATGTACCAGCGCTTGTAACGCGGGGTACCTGGGCACCATCGCCGTCAGTTCAGCTCGATAAGGTCGTACCGATTGAGCAAAACGCGTCAGCTGCTACTGGCGGCTCATCTGGGCTACCTCTCTGTGTCAGCATCGACATCATGGACGAAGAGAACTCGTTGCAGGTGGCAATGGAACGGCTGGCACGTGACTGGACGCTACGACGGGACCTCGGTAACCGAGCGAAAAGATTCTGGGCGGCTCACCACACCCTGAAGCACATGAAGGCTGACTATTTAAGGGTCATTAGCCTGGCCTTGGAGAGTCCCACAAAGGTCATGCCACCGCTCCCTCACTTGCGGCCAGATGGTTTAGAGACTGCACGTCACATTCTTAAGGATATGGGGATATCGGTTGATATCCTCGGGTGATCCTGACCTCTGTAATTGTTCGGCTGGTGATGAGATAACGTTTGTAACCTGCTGTTAAACAATGGCTTAGCCTTGACTTAAGTCGAGTGGTCTTAGTACGCTTACTCATGCTGTATACGGTCAATACTCCCTTTCTGTCGATTGGCCTTGGTGCGCGGGATTGTTTATGAGCGATGATCCGCTGTCTGTTGTCGGTGAAAAGCGCTTGAAGCTTGAACGGGAAAGGATCGACCGTCAATATAACGATGCGTTGACGGCGCTCGATCATGCACTGCAGCAGTTTCCTGAGCTTCCAGTTTCACCGGTGGTACCTGACGACTCGCTCATCACCAGACTAAACGAGCTGGCCCGGCTGATGCCTGAGGGGGGTGTAGATTTCGGTGTCGGATGGCGAGGACGGATTAGGCGTTTCGTCTGGCGATTTATTGGACCGGTGTTCCAACGACAGCATGATTTCAACCTTGTGTTGATTGACCACATTAATCGCAACGTTGAGCCCACTCGTCAGAGGGCGCATGCTCTCGACAGGGTACTGACGGCGATTCGCGACTCGTTTGCTTCTCAAGCTTTGTTTCAACACAAGCTCATGTTGTACGCGCAGCAAATCACCCCCTATGTAAATACTAAACAACCAAGTATGCCGCTTAGTGTGCAGGAGTTTGGGGTAGGCCTTGCTGCGGGTCTCGATGCGGTTGGTGATGAAATCCAGATACGTGCCGAGGCGAATATTGTGAGGGAACGACGGTTTGAAGCAAGAGTCGAAGAACTTCGGGCGACCGTTGGTGCACTACAACAGAAGTTACTTCTGTTGACAAGGCAGCTAGAACCACAGGAGGCGGGGAATATTGGTAAATCAACCGAGAGTCGAAGCAGCCGACGTCAGGCTGCGCTCGGTGCAGAGTCTCCTCCTAGGTCGCAATTGACCGAAGGCCAATTGAGCACTACGGATGGCGCATTCAAGTACGTAGGTTTTGAAGATCAATTTCGCGGAGCACCTGAAGAAATTCGGGCACGCATGAATGAATACGCACCTGATTTCACTGGGGCGGTTGACGTGTTGGATGTAGGGTGCGGCCGGGGTGAGTTCCTCGATGTGCTCAAGGAACATGGTGTGCCGGCGCGTGGCCTCGACATCAACCCGGAGATGGTCAAGGTTTGCCAAATGCGTGGTCTTGATGTGGTGGAAGGTGACGTGGTCAGCTACCTTGAAGAGTTAGATGACGGTTCACTCGGTGGTCTTTTCTCGGCCCAGGTCGTCGAGCATTTACGACCAGAGTATCTAATACGCCTACTTGAACTGTCATATCAAAAGCTTCGACCAGGGTCACAGATCGTGCTCGAAACGATTAATCCTGCGTGCTGGGTCGCGTTCTTCGACGGCTACATTCGCGATATCACGCATGCGCAGCCCCTGCATCCCGATACACTGACCTATCTGTTGCATGCAACCGGGTTTCAAGGCGCTACTATCCGATACAGTGCTCCATATCCTGAACACGCCAAGCTGCAAAGAGTAGCGGTATCGAACCAGTTCAAGAAATCTAAGGATACGGATGAACTGGCTTCTCTCACGGTGGCGTTTAACGATGCCGCTGACAAGATCAATAGCTTCTTGTTTACCCATTTGGACTACGCGGTAATTGCTAAACGCTTCTAAGGTCCATGGAATCTACAAGGTCGAAACGATTTTCGTCGACGATGCGTGAGCCGTTCATGCGTGCTGCATTGGCCGAGGCAAATCGGGCTGAAGCGGCTGGCGAGGTTCCCGTTGGTGCGGTCGTTGTTGTTGACGGTGAGATCGTCGGCTCTGGGTTCAATCAGCCGATTTCGACGCAGGATCCGACGGCTCATGCGGAAATCGTGGCGCTGCGCGCGGCTGGACTGGCGTGTAGTAATTACCGTCTTACGGGTGCCTCACTCTATGTCACGGTCGAACCGTGCTTGATGTGCGTCGGCGCCTTGATTCACGCGCGGATCGGCCTGTTAGTGTTCGGGGCCGCCGAACCCAAGGCTGGAGCGGTTCAGTCTATGTGTCGGTCACTGGACCATCCGTCACTGAACCACAAGGTTGTTGTAATCACTGGGGTCTTAGAGGCCGAATGCTCGGCGGTCCTACAGGGATTTTTCCAGCGACGTCGTGAGGGAAACATTTTGACGACGCCTCTCAGTTGATTAGCAACGTTAATTTTGATTGTTCGACCCAACGGAGAGGTACCGAAGTGGTCGTAACGGGGGCGCCTCGAAAGCGTCTTGTCGGGTAACCGGCACGTGGGTTCGAATCCCACCCTCTCCGCCACTCTTTCTTTCTGGCGTTTTTCATGCGCTTGGGCGCTGGATTACCTGTCGTAAATCAATCGTCTGGGGTTTCCACCTATCACCGTTCCACCGAATCCGCTTCTAGAATACCGTCTCCAAGAAGTCTGGCCATCATTGACAAATTCTTCAAAGCTATAACTTGACGGTTCTTCCTTAAACAGCCAATACATGGTTACTCCAAGCGGACCGCTAATATTTAACGTCGCGATGTGATTGGCGGAGAGAGTGGGATTCGAACCCACGGTAGAGTTTCCCCTACACACGCTTTCCAAGCGTGCTCCTTCAACCACTCGGACATCTCTCCGGGTAAGTTGCGGAAGCTGAGTGTATCATGCTGTTTGTGGCCGTTAGATCGGCCTGCTTGCTTGGTGATCAGACGCAAGCTACACTGAAGCTCGTTCGGAACAGACGGCGTGGTGCCGCGCTTACGTCTGGTTCGTCGTGGCTTATGCCTTACCAAGTTATTGCTCGGAAGTGGCGTCCCAAGAAATTTGATGATGTGGTGGGACAGCGCGGTGTCACCCAGACGCTGCGGAATGCAATCAAGAGCGAGCGCATCGCCCAAGCTTTCGTCTTTGCGGGACCCCGGGGCGTTGGGAAAACGACAACGGCCAGGATTCTGGCCCGCGCCTTAAACTGTGTAAAAGGTCCCGTCCCTGACCCGTGTGGCAAATGCGATCCCTGCCTTGAGATTGCCGAGGGGCGGGATCTCGACGTCCATGAACTTGATGGCGCGACACACACGGGGATTGATAACGTTCGTGAAGTCATCATTGAGGGCCTGGCGATGACGCCGGCGCGCGATCGCTACAAGGTCTTCTTGATTGATGAGGTTCACCAACTGTCGAGATCCTCTTTTAACGCGCTTTTGAAATCGATCGAAGAGCCCCCACCGTACGTTGTGTTCATGATGGCAACAACTGAACTCGAAAAAATCCCGGACACGGTCTTGTCCCGGTCACAAGTGTTTGAGTTTAGGAGCATTGGGGCCTCAGAAATCGCTGACCAACTTCATCGGATCGCCAAGGTTGAGAAGATCGACATCGATGCTAGCGCCTTGGTCCTGTTAGCACGCTCGGCGGAAGGGAGTATGCGCGACGCCCAGACCGCACTTGATCAAGTTCTTGCCTTCGCTGGTGAGCACATCACAGCGGAGGATGTCTCTACTGTCCTCGGACTTGTGGGGCGAGACCTCTTGCTCGACACCATCGAGGCGGTTGCGGATGAGCGAGCAGCAGATCTGTTTCAACTCTCCGGCCAATTTGTCGAGGCAGGTTACGACCTCCGGCAGGTGTGTCGAGAACTGTCACGGGTGTGTCGCGATCTACTGGTCTTGGCGATTGACGTGTCCCGTTTTGAAGACCCAGAAATTGCACCCGAGGGCGATCGTGAACGGTTGCGGGCGTTGGTACAGCGCTTCTCTCGGGAGGACCTCATGCGGGCGTTCGACGTGCTCAGTCGGGCTGAGGCGGACCTACGCCGATCCTCTCAGCCTCGGTATCACCTTGAAATGGCGCTGCTCCGCTGGATCCATTTACGTCACCTGGTGCCACTTGCCGAGGTGATTGAGGGACTTAAAAGCGACACACCGATTAAGCGATCTGGTGACTCGGACACGGCCCGCCGAGCTCCTCTTAGCAGAGAGTCAGCACCGGCGATGCGTCCTCGCCCAAGTGCGAAGAGTCAGGTGAAGGCGGTTCCTCGCCGGGTGGCGCAAGCCAAGACCAAGCCTGTTAAGGCCGAATCGCCACCGACCGGTCGAGCGGCGGAAACCCCGTCGAACGGAGGTGAAGGGGACTTGAAAAGTGCTTGCATGGCGGAGCTCCAGCGTACCAAAAAAGTTCTTTACGGCACCGTTATAGCTCAGGCGAGACGAATCGTTTTTGAGGGCGATCGATTCACTTTCACATTTGGGGCGAACCAGAAGACGCTTCAGGACCAACTTAAGGACCAGTGTTCATGGGTGGAGAAGACGGCATCCCAGATCGCTGGTAAGAAGATCAGGGTGGTAGTCGAGCAGGAAAACGTTGATGAGCCAGTTTCGACGTCACCGTCGGCAGCCAACGAGTTTCGGAAAGCCGAGGTGATGGACGACCCTATTGTGCAAGCGATGCTGGATGTACTTCCTGGTCAGATTCGGGACATTGAAAAAGTTTGATCGTGGTCTTGCCGTAATGTTATTGAGACAGGCACATTAGATGGATTCAATGAATATTCGGGAGATGGTGAAGCAGGCTCAGCAGATGCAAGAGCGTCTGCAGAAGCAGATGGCGGAGACGCGGGTCGAGGCAAGCGCTGGTGGTGGCATGGTCACGGTTGTGATGAATGGGTCAAAACAGATTGTATCTGTGAAGATCGATCCCGAAATTGTCTCAAGAAATGACGTTGAAATGCTGCAGGACCTTATTGTAGCTGCCATTAACGATGCCCATCGTAAGGCAGACGCCAAACTGGCTGGTCAAATGGGTAGCCTCAAGATTCCCGGGTTGACTGGATGACCGAGCTTGACTCGCTCGCGAAGTTGGTGGTGCAGTTGCAGCGTCTACCTGGTATCGGTGCCAAGAGTGCGCAACGACTGGCGTTTCACTTCCTTAAGAACCCTCGCAATCAGATGGAGGAGCTTTGCGAGGCGCTTCATGAGGTTAAGGACCGAATTACGTATTGCTCGGTGTGCAGCAACATTACCGATGTGGATCCCTGCTACTACTGCACGCACCCAAGCCGCGATCAATGCCTCATTTGTGTTGTTGAAGAGCCCAACAATGTCACTGCGGTCGAAAAGAGTGGTCAGTTTAAAGGGGTTTACCACGTACTGCTGGGTGCGTTGTCGCCACTGCAGGGTATTGGCCCGGACGACCTGAAAATTAAGGAGTTATTAGCCCGAGTAAGCGATAGCAACGTTAATGAGGTTATTTTGGCCACCAATCCCAATGTAGAGGGGGAAGCCACGGCTATCTATCTCGCAAAGCTCCTCAAACCGCTCGATGTACGAATCACACGTATCGCCATGGGAGTGCCAGTGGGTAGCGACCTTGAGTACGCCGATGAAGTTACGATGCACAAGGCGATAGAGGGACGTCATGAGGTGTAGGGTGTAGACGTCCCATGCACTCTCACTACAATCGTAACTGTTCGAGATTGCCCACCTAGAAAATCTTCTTCAGTACTGCCGCAGTCGCCGGTGCTGCCGCCGCCCAAGTTGGGCTGCTTAGTTGGTCGCGGAGCCGTTGAAGGCCGGCCTCGTCATCGACGTCGTACCACGGCTGGACCAATTCTACGGTTGTTCGCGCTTGCTCGGCCGCAGCGATGGTGTCGGACAGAGTCCACGGCGTGCTCCATCTAATGTTTGAGAAAAGATCCGGAATGGACGCCGTGGCATCGTCGCGACCCAAGCCGACAAGATAATACCCTCCGTCCTCAGCCGGGCCGAGTACCACGTATCTTGGTCTGTCGAGTCTGCGAAAGGCATCTTCCAGGATGCGACCTGGAAGTGATGGCAGATCGGACCCGATGATGACAACCCGGCGGAAGCCTTCTTTGAAGAGATCCTCGAATAGGGTGCGCTCGCGGGTCGCCAGATCGTGGCCTCGTTGCGGTAATAACTCGTCGGGACTCAATCCCATTAGCTCGAAGTCACTCGCGCTGCCCTCAGGTGTATAAGCCAACCGGAGTGTGACGTCCGACAGGGACCGGCAAACACGAATCTGATCGGCGATGAAGGCGGTGTAGAGGCCCACCCGAGCCTTGGTGTTGGGGATTACTTCAGCTAGACGCGTCTTAACTTTACTTGGGTGGGCGGGTGAGCGGGCCATGATTGCGACAACTGAGCCCTCAGCACTCGCTCCCCTTAAGGTAGGCTTTTCTGGCATTTGTGGAATCGCACAGTTGCAGGTATGCGGATGCCGCTTACATAATCTAGGATGATGTTTCCAGGCTCCTTACACCAGCCACTCGCCACCATTCTACTTGTCGGGGGTCTCCTGACGTGCTTTCTTGGATACCGTCTATTCCGTTTCGTGCTTGCTGGGTTCGGCCTGTTTTTTGGCGCGATTGGCGTAGTGTGGATGTCTAGTAGCACCGACTTGCTGGTGCTGGTGGGAGCGGTGCTTGCGGGAGCATTAGTCGGCGGATTGCTCTTCTTCGCTGTCTATTACGTAGGCGTTGCAATTGTCGGGTCTGGATTGGGCGCGACCTTTGTCTACCTTCTGTGGTTTCAAATCGCTGATCCTCCCGATTTATGGCTGGTCATTCTCTTTGCCTTCATTGGGGCTTTTGCCGCTCTCTTGGTGCAACGCTACGTGCTAATCACTGGCACTGCCTTTGGCGGTGCTTGGACGAGCCTTGTCGGCGGTCTAGCGTTGACCGGTCAGGAGGACGCTGTGATGGCGGTGAGCAACCTAGGTGCATGGTTGCGCTATCCGCTCGATGTTGCAGCTGCAAGGCATGAGGCATTACTAGGTGTTTGGCTAGTAGTTGGCCTGCTTGGCTTCGTTGTACAGCTGAGGAAGACTAGAAGGGCGCGTGACGGTCGCCGAAAATAACCGACGTGGGTACCCCCTTCGGATTGACCCGCCTAGCATGGTTTCGGTACCATTGGGTGTTCAACGGGGCAATGGGGTGTGAAATGTACACGCTGTCGCTACGTAGGAATACTGGTGATCCTCAGTAGCTCAACGGCAGAGCATCCGGCTGTTAACCGGAGGGTTGTAGGTTCGAATCCTACCTGAGGAGCCAACTTTGGAGCGGCCATTTCAATCGTAACCTCTCAACAGAGGGCCTGCCAGCGGCGGGAATAAGATTTTTCGGATTTCAAATCAAACTTTCAATACAAGAGGAGAACCGTAGGCCCCAGGAAGCTAGTATAATGCTGGCGCTTGTAGCGTGATGTGGCAAAGTCGGTACATACCCTCCGTGCTGATTCTCGGCGCCTCCGTATTGCTCATCGGCGTTGCCATAAATGCGTGCTCGTTTGACGCTACAGCGAGTCCCGACCAGCCAATCGCGTTTTCTCATCGGATTCATGTTGAAAACGAGATTGACTGCTCATATTGCCACGAATACTACGATCGATACGCCGTTGCTGGTATTCCGCGCGTGAGTGTTTGCGTTGACTGCCACGAGTTTATGGAGCCGGTTGAACCGAATCCAGACTTGGACCGCATTTTTGAGTTCGCCGACGCCGGACTAGAGATTCCTTGGGTGCGTTTGTACGAACTGCCGCCATATACCCACTTCAACCATAAGTGGCACATTCAAGCAGAGATTGAGTGCCAAACGTGCCACGGTGATATCGGCACCAGTGATCGGGCCACACGCCACATGGTCTACGACATGGATTGGTGCCTTAGCTGCCATGAGTCCCAAGAGGCTTCGGTAGATTGTGTGACCTGCCACAAATGAAACGACGAGAATTTCTTAAGAGTTCGGTCGTCGCAGGGACGGCCGGTGTGCTGCTCGATGCGTGCGCGCCTGCGGGTTCTGAGCAAATCATCCCGCTCTTAATCCCCGAGGAACGATTTATTCCTGGGGTGGAGGAGTTTCATGCGGCTACCTGTTTTGAGTGTCCGGGTGGTTGCGGGCTGCTCGCTCGGAAGATCGACGGCCGTCTTGTCAAGATCGAGGGCAACCCGGCACATCCGATTTCGAAGGGTGGAAGCTGTGCACGCGGGCAGGCATTGCCGCAAGCGATGTATCACCCCGATCGCCTGCAGTCACCTCTTGTCCGTGAAGGTGAGCGAGGCAAGGGGCGCTGGACCGAGATTTCATGGGACGATGCATTGGAACGGTTGGTCACGGAGTTGACGCCACTCCGAACGGAAAGTTCGGGACTGGCCTTTTTGACTGGGCAACTTCGTGGTCACCGGTGGGAGCTTGTAAGGCGTTTCCTAGCGGCGTTCGGTGGAGCGCATCATTGGTTGCATGAGCCATTCGGCGACCACTTGGTGCGACGCGCTAGTGAGTTGACTTTGGGAATTGAGGCTTTTCCGACTCACGATGTTGAACATGCGAATTACGTTCTGACATTTGGTGCGGCACTGGTAGAAGCGTCGCGATCACCAGTGCGCTTTGGGCGAGGTTTCGGTCACCTCCGTCGTGGTCGACCTGGTCAGCGAGGCAAACTAGTTGCAATTGGGCCACATCTATCCGTGACTGCCGCACACGCGGATGAGTGGCTGCCAGCGCGGCCTGGAACTGACGCAGCTCTGGTGCTAGGTATTGCGCATACGCTAATACGTGACGAACTCTACGATAAGGCATTTGTGGATGAGCGCACGGAGGGCTTTGAGGCGTTCCGTGAACGCGTGTTGGAAGCATTCGCACCGGAGACAGTCTCGGTAGCGACTGGTGTTCCTACCGAGCAGATCGAGCGGATAGCCCGAGAGATGGCAGAGTACGGTCCGGCGATAGCGATTGCAGGCGATGCTGCTGTGACTGGCCCGAATGGCTTAGCGACAGCGGTGGCTGTTACCCATCTCAACGCGCTGGTGGGCGCGTTTGGTCGCGAGGGCGGCATCCATTTTGATCCACCGCCACCGTTCGCGCCGTACCCTGTTCTTGACGAGCCGTTTGTGTTGAGAGAACCGACGCCGTTGGCCAATGTCCTTTCTGACCCGACGATTGACGTCAAAGCACTGTTGGTAGCTGGCACAAATCCGCTGTTTACGTTGCCTGCCGCGTCGGGAGTGTCTGACCTTTTCTCCAACATTCCGTTCATTGCTAGCTTCGGTTCATTTCCGGATGAAACGTCTCAGTGGGCTGACTTGCTACTGCCAGAATCAACAGTGTTCGAGCGATTCGATGATGATGTGCCGGCGCCAGGGGTCGGTAAATCGATGGCTTCGCTGTCGGGACCTATGTTCGTGAGGCCACTCTACGACACGCGCGCAATGCCAGATGTGCTCCTACAGATTGGGCAGCAATTGGGCGACGACATGGCGGTCGCGCTGCCGTGGGAGTCTTATGAAGCGGCGCTTCAAGCCGCGTGGAGTGGGTTGCACGATTCTCAGCGTGGGTCAATTGTTGAGACTAGCGCTAACCGCTTTTGGCGGAGTGCGCTCGAATCGGGTGGGTGGTGGGATGACTCCACGCCCGCTCAGAGCCAATTCGCGACGACCAGCAACCGTTACCGATTTGATGTGGCACCCTTGCGGGCGGGAGTTGGTGCGGCGCCAGACACTTCGACCGAAAGACCGTTCCTATTGCATGTTTATCCGTCACTTGCTTTTGGTGATGGCCGGAGTGCGCACCTGCCGTTTCTCCAGGAACTTGCTGACCCGATGACTGACACGCGGTGGGGTTCGGTTGTTGAGGTGAGTGTGCCTGCGGCTGAGGAGTACGGAATTGCTAATGGCGATCCGTTACTCGTTAGCTCGGCGCAAGGCGAACTTGTCGCTCGTGCGCGGGTCATGCCGGGACTTCGCCCTGAGGTCGTGGCTATGGCGGTCGGGCAAGGGCACACCAGCTACGGGCGGTACGCAACAGACCGAGGTGCGAATCCCTTGGCCCTGCTTCCGCCACCAGGTCCAGTCGATGGTTCAGGAGTAGCACTAGTGGGAACCGCCGTTAGTATCCGGAAGGCGCCGGAGGTTCTAGCAGCACTTCCGCGTGCGGCGCAATCGCTCAAAGTGTAAGGAAGGAACCGAGATGGCAAAGTGGGGAATGGCGATTGACATTGATCGTTGCGATGGGTGCAACGCTTGTGTGGTGGCATGTCGAACCGAGAACAATGTTCCAACCGCCGGACCGGAGCAGGCTGAGAACGGACGAGCGATCGAATGGATCAGGGTCGAGCGTCACGTTGAGGGAGAATTTCCCAATGTTCGCGTCCGGTTCGTTCCGGTGATGTGTGTCCATTGCGACGAAGCGCCTTGTGTGAAAGTCTGTCCCGTTTCCGCGACTTACGAGACCCCGGATGGTTTAAATGCCCAGATTCACCCTCGCTGCATTGGTACGCGGGCTTGCGGACAGGCTTGTCCTTACACGGTTCGTTACTTCAACTGGGGTGAGCCGTCTTGGGAAGCGCCGCTTGAGCAAACGATCAATCCCGATGTGGCGGTGCGCTGGAAGGGCATTATGGAGAAGTGCACTTTTTGTGTTCAGCGCATCCGACGTACAAACGACCAAGCGAGGGATGAGGAACGCGAGATCCGTGATGGTGAGGTGCAGCCGGCATGTGCCCAGGCGTGTCCGGCCCAGGCGATTGTCTTTGGTGATCGCGAGGATCCTGAGAGCGCAGTGTCGAAGCTGTCGGAGAGTCCTCGTGCCGAACGTCCTCTTGAGGAGCTCGGCACCGGGCCTCGGGTGGTCTATTTGAAGGAAGGAGGCTGGGGTGACGGCGTCAGGCCGGGATCGAGCGATTGAGGATTCGCTTCTTCGCCCCGTTTTTGAGACCGGCCGAGGGGTCTGGATCACTGTAGGTCTCCTCGTTGCAGTCATCGCCTACGGTGGTTATCAGTGGTTGCTTCAATTACAAGACGGCATGGTGATCGCCGGTATGAATCAGCCTGTCTATTGGGGTCTCTACATCACCAATTATGTCTTCTTCATCGGTATCAGCCATGCCGGCACTTTGATTTCAGCGATTCTTCGTCTGACGGATGCAGAATGGCGCCGTCCGATCACTAGGGCGGCGGAGGCGATCACGGTCTTCGCGCTGCTGATGGGCTCGAGTAATGTGCTTTGGCATTTGGGTCGCCCTGAGCTCATCTATGTCCCGTTACTGTCTCCGCAACCGTTGTCACCGCTTATATGGGACGTGGCGTGTATTTCGGTGTATTTGTTGGGAAGCATTACCTACCTGTATCTTCCGCTCATACCCGACCTGGCGATTCTTCGTGACCGGAGCCCCAGACTCCGCTGGTTCTATCGCCTTTTGGCGCTTGGTTGGCAGGGAACAAGTCGGCAGCATCAGCTTCTCGAACGAGCAATCGGTGTTATGGCTGTGGCGATTATTCCGATTGCAGTCTCTGTTCACACCGTTGTGTCGTGGGTGTTTGCGATGAGTCTCGTGCCGATGTGGCACAGTGCCATCTTTGGTCCTTACTTTGTTGTTGGTGCGATTTTCTCGGGCATTGCCGCCCTTCTCATCGCGATGGCGATACTTCGTAAGACGTTCCACTTAGAGGCGTTCTTCCGACCGATCCATTTCAACAATCTTAGCCTCTTAATGCTGACGATGGCCTGCCTCTGGTTCTATTTTACGTTCGCAGAACACCTAACGGTGTGGTACGGCAATGAACCCGACGAAATCGCGGTACTCAATGCTAGGCTGTATGGACCGTTTTCAACCGCGTTCTGGTCGATGATCACCTGCTGCTTCATAATTCCTCTTGGCATTCTGTCGTTTAAGCGCACTCGAACGGTGATCGGAACAGTTGTAGCGTCGTGCGCGGTGGTTATCGGCATGTGGCTTGAGCGCTATATCATCGTCATAAGCTCAGCCTCCTATCCACGTTCGGAGACGATGTGGGACGGGGGCGTGTATACACCATCGCTTGTGGAAATTAGCTTGACGGCAGCGGAGTTTGCGGCTTTTGTGCTGCTATTTATCGTCTTTGCGAAACTATTCCCGCTCGTGTCAATTTGGGAGATTAAGGAAGGCGATGAGCGTGACATTGACGCTGTAACAGACCTACTTGAGCTTGAGTCTCCAGGTGGCCGTGCGAAAACCTGATGAATCCCTGTGTTATCATCCCTAATCTTTGATGGCCGGGTGCCTGATATTTAGGAGCGTGGGGGCGAAGACAGTGAAGCGTAAGTTATTGTTGATTGTGTTAGCCACGTTTGTCGGGACGGCGTCACTGGTGGTGGCGGCGGTTCAGGATGGCTGGGATATTCCTGAGGATGCGAAGGCGGTTGAGAGCCCCTTTGCAGCCGATGATGAGGTTATTGCAGAAGGCGCAACGCTCTATCAGCGGAACTGCCGTATGTGTCACGGCGAATCTGGTAAGGGTGACGGACCAGCAACAGCCCGGATCAAACCGGTCCCGCCAGACATTACTACTGCCGAGGCTCAGGATCGGATGAGCGATGGCGAAATGTTTTATAAGATCACAGTCGGCAAGCGTCCCATGCGCGAGTTTGAAAGCAAGCTGAGCGAAGACGAGCGCTGGAACGTGGTGCATTTTTTACGCACCTTACGGGCTGGATAGTGTGTTTACGTCGGTCGTCGGTGGCCGAGGTGGGACAAGCGGGTCCCGCCTGAGTTTTGTACGGCCCTTCTCTCTGGCGCCGGCGGTATAATTCCCACCACACCTTGGGGTTTACAGTTAACGTTCTTTAGTTGGCCAAAGTATGGCTGCGACGATGCGTTATGGGCTTAGGCATGGTCCTTCGGCCGGCCAGAAGGTTGTAGAGGAGGTTCGTTATGTCGCGTGGGGGCACGATTGGGCGAAGAGGCTTTCTCCGGGCGGCGCCAGCCGCGTTAGCGTCGGGGTTATTGGCGCGACCAGCGGTTGGTCAGACTGAGGTCGAGCCAATTCCGCCATCGTCGATTGATGGGGCCGAAGCACTGTCTGGCCTGGAATTCACTCCGGCCGAAAGGACAATGATGCAAGAGGGGTTGGAGAGGAACCGCCAGCGTTTTCAAGCCCTGCGGGAATTCGACATCCCTCATGACACCGAGCCAGCGGTAACTTTTCGTCCGAAATTACTTGGGCGTAAACCGACCGGTTCAGCTACTCCAAATGCACCGCTATCCTTACCGCCGCCGGTGTCCGTCAGTGTTAGTGACTCCGTTGAGGACCTGGCGTTCGAGTCCGTCTGGACCTTGGCCGATTTACTGAAACGCCGGATAGTGTCGTCGACGGCGTTGACGAGGATGTACCTGGACCGTCTCAAGCGCCACGGAGACACGTTGAAATGTGTCGTCACTCTTACCGAGACGTTAGCATTGCAGCAGGCTCAGCAAGCGGATATGGAAATTTTACAAGGGCGTTATCGTGGACCGTTACACGGCGTGCCGTGGGGTGCGAAGGACCTATTGGCTACCAAGGGCATCCGGACGACTTGGGGCGCGAAGCCATATGAGGACCAGGTCATTGACCTTGATGCAACGGTAGTAGAACGGCTCCGCGATGCGGGCGCCGTGTTAGTGGCTAAGTTATCGATGGGCGCCCTGGCCCAGGGTGGTGTTTGGTTCGGGGGTTCGACCAGAAATCCGTGGAACCTTGAGCGGAGTTCGTCTGGTTCGTCGGCTGGGCCCGGTGCTGCAACAGCCGCCGGGTTAGTCGGCTTTTCGATTGGTACCGAGACGCGAGGCTCGATCATCTCACCTTCGGCCGCGTGTGGTGTCACCGGCCTCCGCCCGACGTATGGCCGTGTCAGCCGGTACGGTGCAATGGCGCTCAGTTGGACGATGGATAAGATTGGGCCCATGTGTCGGTCAGCTGAGGACTGCGCTCTTGTGTTTAACGCGATCTATGGACCGGATGGACGCGATGAAACCGTTGTCGACGCAGGATTCGAATGGGAATCCGATCCCTCGTTCGCTGGTTTACGAATTGGATATCTCCGTGAGGAATTTGAGGTGCCATCCGATAACCTCTCGGACGAGCAGCGCGTGCAATGGGAGGCTCAGCGGGTATCGTTAGCAGCGGCGCTGGAGGCACTGCGAGGAGCCGGCGCGGATCTCGAGCCGATTCAATTGCCAGATTTTCCAAGCGATTCGATCGGATTTGTGTTGACGGCTGAGGCCGCAGCGTCATTTGATGATCTGACGCGCAGTCGTGGGATTGATCAACTCACTTCACAGAGCTCGCGATCTTGGCCGAACACTTTTCGCACATCCCGATTCATTCCGGCGGTCGAGTATATCCGAGCACAGCGAGCACGGACGCTACTGATGGAGAAGATGGAGGAACTGATGGCTGACTATGACCTGTTTGTCTCACCATCACGTAGCGCGAGTCTCGGCATTACGAACCTGACTGGCCATCCAGCGATTGCTGTTAAGGCCGGGTTTGCTGAGGGGATGCCTGTGTCGATAATGTTCACTGGGCGGCTATATGATGAGGCAACGATTCTGCGTGCCGCCTCAGCTTTTGAGCGTGCTACTCCCTGGCATGCGCAGCACCCGACGGTCTGATAAAAATAGACGAAATGATGAGATTAATGAACCGGGGCCTGGTGGGCCAATCTGAAAGGACACCTATGCGTATTATGAAACTGGCAATTATCAGTCTTAGTGTCTGTTTTCTAGTTCTCGAAGCGTCAGCCTTTCAGGCCGGCAAGCGAGTCATCACGCGAGACACATCGTCTAATGCGCCGTTCAGCCCAGCCGTTGCAGCTGGTGATTTCATCTATCTGTCGGGCACGTTAGCACGCGGTGAGGGCATTCGCGAACAGACGCGCGGTGTTCTGGCCAACCTTGGCGAAGTGCTTGAACTTGCTGGTGCCGACTACACTCGCGTGGCGGCCGTGACAGTGTATCTCCGCAACACGAGCGATTTTCAGGGCATGAATGAGATTTTTCAAGAGTACTTTCCATCCGATCCACCTACGCGCACAACGGTCCAGACTGACTTGGTTCGTGAAGACGCATTGGTTGAGATGTCGATGATTGCTATTCGTCCAGGTGCGGAGCGAACGGTGCTTCAACCGGAGGGGTGGCCTGCCGGCACGGCCCCGTACAGCTACGGTATCAAGTCGGGCGATACAGTCTTCCTCGCCGGTATCCTAGGTCGGGATTACAGTAGTGTTAACTCGAGTGTCGGTAGTGACATTCAGGCGGAAACGCGTGCTATCTTCGAGAACGCGAGGCAGATTCTAGCCGCTGCCGGTATGTCTCTGAACGATGTCGTTGCGTCGCGTGTATACATTACTGACACCACCTTGTTCCGCGACATGAATACTGCCTACAGTGCGCAATTCCCTGAAATTCCACCGGCACGTGCGACTGTACGGGCCAATCTCATGGGCGATCAATATCACTTGGAGATCACATTGATCGCTGTCGCTGGGACGAAGACGCGGATTACTCGACCTAACGCTGACGGGACACCTGGTCGCGAGAGTCCTGTGCTGAGCCACGCCGTGCGGGTGGGGAACCGACTCTACCTGTCAGGCATGCTTGGAGTAAGTGATGAGACGCGCACTGATACACAAGCACAGGCGCGGCAGACACTGGCCACGATCGGACGGACGCTTGATGCCGCAGGATTCGGCATTGATGATCTGGTTGATGGTGTTGTTTACCTCACGGACATGAGCGAGTGGGGAGAAATGAACGTGGCTTATCGAGAGGCGATCACCGGTAATTTTCCTGCTCGTGCCGCAGTGGGCACAGGGCTTATGAGTGGTGATGGTCGCGTTGAAATCATGTTCACGGCAGTTAGATAGGTTACGAGACATATGGTCGTTACGGTCCAGCATCGGCTTGAGACCTCTGGACAGGGAGACGCGCACGACCTTACACCTGTATTGACGTCGGCCTTGGTCGATGCCGGCTTAGTGGAGGGCATTGCCACGGTGGCTGTTGTGGGTTCGACTGCGGCAATCACAACGCTAGAATTCGAACCTGGTGTCATTCGCGATCTTGGCGAGTTCTGCGAGCGGTTCGCACCGCGAGCGGGGAATTACGCGCACCATCTCCGTTGGGGGGACGATAACGGGTCTAGCCACGTCCGTGCCGCCCTGTTCGGACCATCGGTAACCATTCCGTTTACCGATCGGTCATTGACGCTCGGTACCTGGCAGCAGGTGACGCTCGTGGAGTTTGACACTGGGCCTCGCCAGCGCGAGGTTGTTATCCAGTTGATGGGAGACTGAGTCCTGGGGTGGGAGTAGCTCTTCATGTCCGAAACATCACGCGAGGTTGAGGTAACCCGAGTTCGGGCTGACGTTCGCGATGTTCTCCGCGACCACGCCGCGACTGAAGAGCCCATGGAGGTCAGAATCCATGGTGAGCCTTTCGCCGTAATTATGCGAACCCCAGGGCGTGATCACGACCTTGCGGCGGGATTTCTCCTTTCAGAACAGGTCGTGCGAGGGCCTGACGAGATTAGTCTGATTCGTCACTGCACGGCTCCTGAAACTCCCGAACTGAAGAATGTCGTGGACGTTACATTACAAGGGAAGCCTGCTGTGGAACGGATCCGGGAACGTCGACAAGTAGTGACTAGCTCGTCCTGCGGTCTCTGCGGTCGTGTCACCTTGGACTCATTGCATGCCCAGGTGCCTAGCCTTGACGATACTTGGGAGGTCGCCGGCGCCTCGGTTCTTGCTTGGCCTCGGCGGCTTCGCGAGACGCAGGAGGCCTTTGAGAAGACGGGTGGAATGCATGCCGCCGGGCTTTTCGACGCGACGGACACATTGGTTGATGTTGCTGAGGACGTGGGTCGTCACAATGCCGTCGATAAAATCGTTGGGCGAATGCTGCTAGCGGAGCGATTACCGCTCTCGTCCTGCGGTCTGGCCGTAAGTGGGCGGGCGTCGTTTGAGATTGTTCAGAAGGCGCTGCTGGCCCGCATTCCGCTTGTGGCGGCCGTATCGGCTCCATCCACGCTCGCGATCGAGCTGGCCGAAGAGTCTGGTGTCACACTTCTTGGCTTCGTTCGTGATGGTGGCTACAACATCTATTCACATCCTAGACGAGTTGTTTAAGTCTAAGGGCTGTGATTAATGTTCAAGGGGTAATCCGATGCTCTTTTCTTGTAGTTTAAACTCGGGACGTGCCCCAGTAGCTATCTGTCTGGTTTACTAGAGTAGGTAAGCAATGAAGAACACCGTGGACAAGTCGGACGATTTCGCCAACTCCGGCTGGATGAGTCGGTGGCGGCCACCACTCTTACTTTTGGCTTTCATGGCAACGCTGAACTCGTTCGGCACCATTGCTCAGGTGGAAGCTGGAGTAATAGTCCAGGAAGACGAATCTCGGGGAGAGGGTGCAGTCAGGCTCTGGGAGGAACCACTCACATTACCGACCTACCGCGTCGACCCGCCCGATCACAACCCAATGTTCTTTCGCAACGAGGTCTACCAGGGAGCCAAGAAGAAGGTCTACCCCTACCCGTTACAAGACAAAGTGACCAGAATTCTTGAGACCAAGACCTATACGGCCGTGCATCTAGAAAACGAGTACGTTGCACTCACTGTCCTGCCAGAACTGGGTGGCCGGTTGTTTACAGCAACCGACAAGACTAACAATTACGATTTTTTCTACCGGCAGAGCGTCGTTAAGCCAGCGCTCATCGGTATGTTAGGTGCTTGGATTTCTGGAGGCATCGAGTGGTGCGTCTTTCACCATCATCGCAACACAACCTTCATGCCGGTTGACTACACGCTTGAGGCACACGCTGACGGGAGTAAGACAGTCTGGGTCGGCGAAACTGAGCGGCGCCACAGAATGCGCTGGATTATCGGTCTGACCCTATACCCGGGCCGGTCATACATTAAGGCGACGGTAAAACTATTCAACAGGACCGCACAGGCCCATTCGATCCTCTACTGGGCTAACGTAGCGGTGCACGCCAACGATGACTACGAGGTATTGTTTCCACCGAGTGTGCAGGTCGCAACCTATCACTCAAAGAACGAGTTTATCCATTGGCCGGTCGGGCAAGGTGCTTATCAAGGGATCGATTACGAGGGTGTCGACCTGAGCCGTTGGCCAAACCATCCTGAACCGACCTCGTTTTTTGCTTGGAATTTGGCCGAAGATTTCTCAGGTGGTTACGATCACGGTAAAGCCGCAGGCGTTGTACACGTTGGCAACCACCACATTATGGCTGGGACAAAACTCTGGGAATGGGGTCCAGGACCTCGCGGGCGGCTTTGGGATCAAATTCTGACTGATGAAGACGGACCGTATGCTGAACTGATGGTTGGTGGCCTTTCGGATAACCAACCTGATTACAGCTGGATTAAGCCCCATGAGGTGAAGACCTTCACGCACCATTGGTATCCAGTGCAGGAAATCGGTGGTTTCACGAAGGCAAATCTTGAGGCTGCGGTAAACCTTGAGGTCTCCTCGGAGTCTGTGCAACTTGGGATTAACTCCACCACCCACGTTAAGGATGCTCGGGTTTCGCTGGTCGCCAAGACCAGAACGCTGCTTGATAGCCGGATAGTTATTGGGCCTGGCGTTCCCTTTACAGCGACCGTTGACCTGCCAACTGGCGTGAAGGCCACTGACGTGGAAGTGACGCTTTTTGATGCAGAGGACCGTGTCCTGATCAGCGATCGTCCGAGGCAGGCTGTTGCGCTTCCGGAACTTCCCGATCCCGTTGAGCCGCCGGTCGCGCCTGAGGAGATTGCGACTGTAGACGAGTTATACCTTACGGGTCTCCGACTTCAGCAGGGGCACAGCCCAGTTATACCGCCTGAGCCTTACTACGAAGAAGCACTTCGTCGTGACCCAAACGACGTGCGGGTAAACACAATCGTCGGTACGAATCTGAACAAGCGAGGACTCTTTCAAGACGCTGAACGCTATCTGCGAACGGCACTGAAACGGTTAACGAGTGGATATGTCAGGCTGGGTGATACTGAGGCAGAGTATCAACTTGGCTTGGCACTTCGCGGACAGGGACGGTTCGGCGAGGCTTACGAGCAATTCTATCGAGCCTCTTGGGATGCAGCATTTCACTCGGTGGCCTTCTATCACTTAGCTGAGCTTTCGATGCGTGAGGGAGCATGGGGCCGCGCGTTGAACGAAATCAAGCAGTCGCTATCCACGAACACAAACGACACTAAATCACTTGGAATAGAGGCTGTCGTTCTCCGAAAGCTCGGCCGTATGGATGAGGCGCTCGTGGCAACGTCTCGTGCGCTAGCAATTGACCCGATGGACACGCTCGCGCTTAATGAGCGCCTTCTGACACTTCGAGTAGCCAATGCTAACGTTGAAGCGGCTACTGCTCTCGAGGTACTTACACGCACGTTACGTGATGATGCTCAGACGTATCTGGAGCTCGCTACTGACTACGGCAACGTCATGCTTTGGGGAGAAGCGATTAAGGTGCTGGAGCGGCTTGTGGAGCGCGAGGTGATCTTTGCTAGTTCTTATCCGATAGTGCACTACTACCTCGGCTATTTCCATGGCCAGTCTGATGATAAGGCTGAGGCTATTATTAGTTACCAGCGGGCTGCCGGAATGCCGGTCGAATACGGTTTTCCGTTTAGACTGGAAAGTATTGAGGTGTTGGAGGCCGCACTCAGCGCACAGCCTGACGACCATAGGGCCCATTACTATCTAGGCAACCTGCTCTACGAGATCCAACCCGAGCGGGCGATCAGTCACTGGGAGCAGTCGCGCGATCTCTTCAACGGTTTTTCAACTTCCTACCGGAACCTCGGGTGGGCCTATTATCGAACGCGGGGCAATCTCACAGCGGCAATCGAGAGTTACGAGCGAGCAGTCGCGCTTGACCGATATGACACGCGGCTCTACGTTGAACTCGACGAACTGTATCAGGCCGCAAACGTGCCAATCGATACGCGCCTCCGTATGGTATCGGTCAATCACGAGGTCCTTGAACGGCGAAGCGATAGCCTCCTTCGGGCGCTCATGGTGCAGGTGTTGGCAGGTGACTACGAAACAGCCATTAGGACTCTTGAAGCAAACCAGTTCTTTGTGGCCGAAGGCGGTGGGCGCGTGCACGGCGTGTTTGTGGACGCGCATCTCTTACGCGGGTTAACCCGGTTAAAGGGTGGGCAGGCTCGCGAGGCGTTGGCTGACTTTGAGCGGGCCTCTGAGTACCCTGAGAATTTATCAGTCGCGCGGCCTAGGAACGACCGGCGTGCTTCTCAGGTGGCCTATTACACTGCTCTTGCGCATCACGCGTTGGGGGAGACTGAGCGGGCTTCTGAGCATTTCCGGCGTGCAGCGGATCAACCTGGCACTGAGCGCTGGCCAGACACGTGGACTTATCAGGCGCTTGCGCTTGAGAGATTGGGTTACGCTGACGAGGCTCGGGAAAAGCTTGAGGCAGTACTCAATGCGGCCGAGATTCAGCTCGCAGAGACCAGAGATGATGTAGATTTTTTCGCCAAGTTCGGGAGTCGCGCTTCAGAGGCTACTCTTCGTGCGAGGGCTCTTTCGATGCTTGGGTTCGCACAGCAAGCGCTCGGTAGGACGGAGGAGGCCAGGACGAGCTTTGGGCGCGCAGTTGAATTCGACGTGTCGCAGTTGTGGGCGCAGTACTATCTCATCTCGCTTCCCTAAACGGATACTGGCGCGTACTACTCTTAGCAGGTCACGTTTTGCGGACAGGTAACCCCCGACCCATGATTTTCGTTTTGGTCGCACTACTTTGTGCTGGCATCCAGTCGGGTGCTGTATCGAAGCAGCCTGAGACCGGTAACTTCTTGCTCGATACGACTACACTGACGATTCCACAGGTTGACTACGAGCCGGCTATTTACTATCGCGATGGCGATCCCTATCCACACCTCGATTTGCAGAAGGTGGATCGGCATCGTGTTATTCGCAAGGAACATGTCGCTGTTGTGATGGAGAACCGATATGTCAAGCTGACTTTACTGCCAGAAATGGGACGAGTCTATTCGTTAATCTATAAGCCGACTGGAAATGAAACGCTCTGGCAGAACGATGTCGCAACGGTTGGTGGAGCTTCGAATGACACCGGCTGGTGGCTCTGGATCGGTGGCATCGAATACACGTTACCCGGTGACGAACACGGCACCACCTGGGCAATGCCATGGGCCTGGGAGATTGTTGAAGACTCCTCTTATCGGAAGGCCATCCGGATGCGAGTCCGTGAGCCGTCCACTGGCCTTGAGGAGTCTCTAGACATCGCCATTGTGCCTGGGAAAGCCTATTTCACTGCGCGGGTTCAGATAAGGAATCCAACAAGCGTGACAGTTGAGTACGCACATTGGGTCAACCCACAGTGGGCCCCAGGTGGTGAGAACGGATTGACCGATCACACCGAGTTCATCATTCCGACAGAACGTATTCTCATCGAGAAACGCTGGCAAGAAAATCTTGGGCCGAGCCCTCAGGTATGGGATGGAAATCCCCTCCGGTTTATCCAAGGCTGGAGCCGGATGGGTGATTTGATGGCTGACGGGTTGACATCCGGGTTCTATAGTGCCTACTCACACGACGCTGATGAAGGGATCGTTCGGGTATTCGACCCCGAAAAGACACCCGGCGTCGACGTTTGGACCTATGGCTTTAGACCGCAACGAATTCCAATGGGTTCGGGGGCGTCGAATGCTGGATATGTCGAGATGTGGGGGGGGACAAGTCCAACTTATCCGGACGCTCGCCAACCCCTCGGTCCGGGCGCTTCCATCCAGTGGACCGAGTGGATGTATCCGTATCAACAGACGCGTGGGCTCGACTACGCCGACGAAAACGTAGCGATCAATTTCCAGGTTGTTTCCGATGCGCGACGGGTAGTCGTTGGGCTGTGTCCGTCTGGTGATTGGTCAGGATCTGTGGAATTGTGGCGGGGTTCTGATCTCAGTCTAGCGGATGAGCGAGAGCCCCTGCGACGTTGGGAGGTTACGGCCAATCCGGAGCGACCATTTCTCCAAACGCCGAACCTTCAAGAACTAGTTGTTTCGGAATTTGATGATCTCCGCTTACGAGTGGGCTCGAATCGGAGCGGGTGGATAGTCATAGACTAAAGCGTTTCCGGTATGCCCAACGGTCTCCGAGTAGCAATTCCTTCCTCAGGCAGTGCGTTGTGGGCTGCGTGGATCGTTCATCTCTACACGGCAATAGGCGCCGTGTTGGCGCTATTTGCAGTTCGAGCGTTCGCGGTTGGTGATCCGCGTGAGGGATTCTTGTGGCTTTATGCCACGGTCGTCATCGACGCGAGCGATGGCTGGTTTGCGCGCCGTCTGACTGTTGACCGACGTGTTCCAACACTCGACGGTAAACTATTGGATAACATTATCGACTACCTGACGTTTGTATTTGTACCAGCTTGGGTCGTATCGTTTGAAGCGGTAGTGCCTACGGGTTGGGGAATACCGCTGGCCGCCGCGATGCTTCTGAGCAGCGCCTACGGTTTCAGCCATCGTGAGGCGAAGAGCGCTGACTATTTCTTTCGAGGATTCCCATCCTATTGGAACATCGTGATGTTCTATTTATATACTCTCGGTGCACCGCCTGTAGTCAATGGACTCATCGTTGCCGTGCTATGCACGTGTGTGTTTGTACCGGTTGGTTTCTTGCACCCGGCGAGGACTCCAACGCTGCGGGGTTGGACGTTAGCCGCCAGTGTTGTCTGGGCGGCATTGCTTCTTGTGCTGGCCTGGTCCTTTGATGGTACCCCTAGCTCTCTGGCGGTCTGGTCGCTCCTTTTCCCTTTGTATTATGTAGGACTATCATTCGTCCTGTATGCGCGACGCGATCCAGCCGTCCAGAAACCAGTGGGGCTTTAGTTGTTTAAGCAGAGCGTTGGCCGTTGCTCAGGCAGAAGGGGTCTAACCTGACGCTTCTAGGGTCTAATGCTGCTTGACATTGCTATCGTTCTCGTTAATCTTTCACTGCAAATCACAGAGTATGCGAAATGATGTGGAGATTCCCCGGTGACGTCGTTATCCCCATCGCATAGTAGGGTAATTCCCGCTGCATCGTTTGCGAACCAGGTCGTTGTTTTTACCGGCCGACTTACGTCATTAAGTCGCAAAGAGGCGTGCGTGTTGGTCCAGCGGCTCGGCGGCGAAGCTGCCGATGAGGTGAGCTCCCGCACGACTATGCTCGTGGTTGGTGGGGGTGTTTTAGAGCGGCCGGGTTCTCTCCAGGTCAAACATCAGGGACCATCTCGTGGTAGCGAGAGCAAGAAATTCAAAAAGGCTGAGCAAGTGAATGCTCGGAGGCCTGGGAAGGTGCATATTCTCACCGAAACGGACTTTTGTGGTCTGGGAGGACTACTCGCGCCCGAGGTGCCGGGGCATCAACTCTATAGTGTTCGCGAAATCCGAGAGCTATATCCGACAGTTCGTGATGACCATCTCCGTTATCTTGAGAAGTGGCGACTTATTGGCTCTGTAACCCGAACCAACGCAGATCGCTATTACGAGTTTCCCGACCTTGCCGTCATCAAGCAAGTGAGCGTTGAGCTCAGTGAGGCGAAGCCATTTCGCGCGATCGTCCGCTCTCTTGTTTCTCAGCGGGAGGGGCAGCTCACGTTTGATTTTCAACTTGGCCGGAACAGTTCGGCGCAGCCTGCCAAGGTGGTGACGTTGCAGGTACAAAGTAAACCACCCTTGCCTGATCTTGGTCAGGTCAAACCAGGAGCTATGGATTGCCAGTCGGATCTGGCCGCCCGATATTTCAGCGAGGGAGCAGGTTTGGACGAGGGCGACGCAGGACAGCAGGAGCGAGCAGTTGTCGCCTATCGGCAGGCGCTTGTGCTCGACCCGTCATTGGTACCGGCGCTAGTGAATCTTGCAAATCTACACTACGCCCGCGACGAACTCATTGAAGCTTTGGCGCTCTATGAGCGTGCGATTCATTTGGAGCCAGATTGCTTCGAGGCATATTTTAATCTGGGAAATATCCAACACGATCTTGGTAGATTTGGAGACGCGCGCGACTGTTATCAATTGGCGGCACGACTTAATCCCAGCCATGCGGACACACACTTCTACCTGGCGGTAACTCTAGAAAAGTTGGGCCGTTCCAAGGACGCTCGTCCGCACTGGCAGGTGTATCAGCAGCTGGTGCCAGATGGTGAGTGGGTCGCGTTGGCTAAGGAATTCTCAGAATAGGGTCTTGGGCGGCAGGTTTAAATCACCGAGCTGTCGAGTCGACGCTAACTACTGAGTGTTCCCGTTGGTGTCGAGCCTTCTTCTTGGAGCCCGCCGCACCTTAAAAAATTTACACTCAGCGCACCAAGCCTCGGGATTGAAGCCCGTCATGCCAGTAAACGGAAGAACGTCTCGGTGTGAACAGTAGCTTGGTTCACCACCATCTTGCATCGTATGCCAACGGCATGAGCGGAAACGCAGGATCGGGGAACCACCCTCGGCTTGCGCAACCGATTCAGACTTTTCGTTTTTTGATGCCGACTCGGCTGGCCCGGTGTGTGGGTAGTCACTCATGAGTACCGGTGTTGGCAGATGGCTCTCTAGTTAGCGGAGAACCTTATCCTTGGACCTCTCTAGGATGGAATACTCACGGTGGAGTTTCGCAGAGTCGATCGCAAGTAGGCTAACGAGCGCGGAATGTGATGATGCCACGCGACGGGTCGTACGGTGATACACCGATAGTCACCCGGTCTCCCGGCACGACCCTGATTCGGAAGCGTCTCATGCGGCCGCTTAACTGGGCGAGTACTTCGTGTCCCGCGTCACACTCTACTCGATAAAGTCCGCCGCTGTGTACTGCAGAGACCGTTCCTTGAACGTCGATTAAGTCCTCTTTACTCAAACGCGAATCCCTTCCGACGTGTAGTTTCCCACAAGCTGACGCATCTGTGCAACGTCAGTCAGAATCATGGGCACGCATGTATCTGCTTCGACAAGGACACTCAACGGTCTTCCCGTCACCGTAAGGCACAGCTGCATTAGAATCTAAGACTGTAGCAAGCACATCGTGGCTGTTCGCCTGGCACCCCACCGGTGGCGTATGCTACCAGAGTTGATGTAGAGAGTACCGAGGCTGTTTTTCGGGTGTCCGACTTTTGAGGTTGACCCGAGACGTCGGAATTGCCCAGTGGACGCCAGCGTTGGGAGGACTCGCTGTCGTCCGTATGGAGGTTGTATCGAAGTGTTATTGCTCATATACACCGTTATGATCGCGTTTCAAATCTGGGCCATAGTGGACTGTTTGCGTCTGCAGTCGCGCTTATGGTGGGTGCTGGGGATTTTGTTTTTTGGCCCGATTGGGGCTCTAGCGTATGTGTTCAGTGAGCTTCGCCGTGGACGCCAGTTTGGGCAGTCCTCGACGATTGAGGCGGTCCCGCGCAATCCTCGTATCGACGAGCTCGAGTCGCTGCTTCTCTCGAATCCGGCACCTGGTCTCTTTGTTGAGCTAGGTGACCTACAGGTGAGTGAAGGAGATCACCAGTCTGCTGCCGAGGCTTACCGTCGGTCACTGGAGTCCGATCCGGAGAGCGTATATGCCCGCTACCACTTCGGCCTAGCGTTGGCGGCGCAGGGTCGACACGCGGAGGCGGTCGAGGCATTGCGGAAGGTATACGCTGATGACCCGAAGTACGATTACGGTGAAGCGGCAGAGAGGCTGGCTGACGCGTTGTTGGCTGCAGGGCAGGATGATGAAGCACTGGAACAATATGCGTCTGTTGCTAGTTCGTGGGCCCGTGCACGCCCAAAATTCCATTGGGGATTACTGCTCGACAAAATGGGACAGAAAGCTGAGGCAAAGTCCGTCATGCAGGAAATTGTTGATCAGGAAGATGCTGTTCCAGACTACCTCCGGTCCGGAGAGTCGCCTTGGATCAAACAGGCGCGGCGTTATCTTGATGGGTGGCCACCCGAAACTCTGTTCAATTCATAACCTGAGCGAAGGCCGTTCACGGATGGCCTTACTATTTGAACGCAACGCCGATGCTGAGCACCACCACCCGCATTCGCGGCAGTGCCAGCAGCTTGTCAGTTCCGCCTTGGGGACTGATACCGTAGAAGCGAAGGTCCAATGAGAACCCGAGGTGATCTTTTGCAAACCACCGTCCACCACCCCCATAGTTGATCGTTCTAAACCACCGATCGTCTCGCTCGGCCTCAGATGATCCCACGTTAAAGGTAGAGGCGCCGAGACCGCCGCTAATGTAACTCCAACCGCTCGTGCCGCTGAAGTTGAATGAGAGTTGCGGCGCGATTGTGGTGAACTTTGTCCGGATAACCGGCAGGTCAGGGTTGCTTGTGATTTCTTCAGAATTTGGTGATCGCCTGCCTTGAGAAAACAGAGTCTGGACACCGACACCGAAGGTGATGGTCTTCCACTTCACCGGGTAAACGTGCCCGCCGACGTCGACACCGAGTCCCCATGATGGAAGTTGCAGAACCGACAGTTTCCGTTGGCTTGCTAGGTCCTCGTTCTGGCCGAGTCTCGGCATGGCGGCGCGGAGGTCGACCGCAAACGGCCCCACGGTCACTGGGTCTTGCGCGTGCGCGTCGAGGGCCATGGTTATACACAAGAGCACAAACAGGCTACATGTGAAACCAAGACGACAATCACGGAGCATACCCCAGTATACAAGCCGACCCGGATGACTGACCGATTGTGGATCTACAGTTCGATGCACGCTGCGAGAGCACGGTGTGTGTCCAATGGGGCGGATTACACGATGTCTAATGTGTCGGCTAGGAGTGGAGTGATGGGTGAGGCTCGCCGCCAAGACTTTAGTGAGGCTATACTGACGCTGCGTGGGCAGAAGATAATCTGACTTGGTGCCAAAGACGGTGAAGATGAAGATGGTGACCCTAGAGGCGATCGACGCCGCGGCTGAACGAATTCGAGGTGTGGCACGCCGAACACCGATCGTGGAAGTGTCGCCCGCCAGAGGTGACTTGCCAATTCTTCTCAAGTGCGAAAACCTGCAGGCAGCAGGTGCGTTCAAGATCCGGGGCGCCTATAACACCCTTGTGCAGCTTGATGCAGGGGCACGTGACCGTGGCGTGATTACCTATTCGTCTGGCAACCATGCTCAGGCGGTCGCACTGGCAGCTCGTGTGCTAGGGGTGCCGGCGACGGTCGTGATGCCAACGACAGCGCCGAAGATCAAGGTGGATGGAGCGCGTGAATTCGGTGCGGAGGTGCTTTTCGAGGGTACGACCTCACGTGAACGCGGTCGCCGGGCGGAAGCAGAAGCATCGGCCCGCCAGTTAACTTTGATACAACCTTTCGATCACGAGTGGATCATTGCTGGTCAAGGCACCGTCGGCCGAGAGCTTTTGGAGCAGTGTCCGACCGTGGCAACAGTCATCTTACCAGTGGGTGGTGGCGGGTTAGCTGCAGGTGTGTCGGCAGCGGTCAAACAGGCGAAGCCCGAAGTGCGAGTCATTGGGGTGGAGCCGGTTGGTGCGGCAACGATGATAGCCTCGCTTGAGGCCGGGCAGCCCGTCACGCTCGATAGTGTGTCGAGCATCGCTGACGGTTTACTGCCGGTTCGTCCTGGCGACCTGAACTTTGCTCATATGCAACGGTTCGTTGACGAGTTTGTGACCGTTGACGATCGGTCGATCGCTGAAGCGGTCGTTTGGCTGCACCGCCGTGCGAAGCTTGTAGTAGAGCCGAGCGGTGCCGCGTCCGTCGCCGCTGCCCGCCGGATGGGCGCTGACCTTGTTCGGCCAGTGGTGGCCGTCTTAAGCGGTGGCAACATGGCCCCGGAGACGCTTGCCGCCTGTGTGGAACTGGCTGGTTAGTCGTCTGTCCGTTGAGTCTTTTGCCAGGTTTCAGCCAGGTCGATTGCTTCTTCCACTGTTGTCACACTTCCGTCGAGTTGGCGTTCGTAAATAGCTCGGAGAACCGTTCCCAGCGCTGGTCCGGCACTCCATCCTCTGGCGATTAGGTGCCGCCCTTTGAGTACCGGTTCCGGAGGGGCATGTTCCACCTTTAAACTTCTAGCCCGCTCGATAAACCATTCCATCGATGAGCAATCGAATTCACCAGTCCGACCGAGACAATCCGCCGTACTTAGCCGCGCAAGGAGTTCTAAGTCCACTTTTGACGCTAATCGCCGAAACGCGCCATCACCGACCTTGTCGTGCGAGCGGTGCCACATCCCAGGCTTGAGGTGGTGAGCTACCATGCCGAGCACCTGATGTCGCACGTCGAAACCGTCGATGGTGTGTATGTTTAACCGATCAAGAAAGGTGATTGCAGGGGGGATGCCTGCCGCCTCATGGTCGAGCGATCGAATTCGGCCATCAATGACCCGGGTGGTGGCCGGCTTACCGAAATCATGACAGACGGCGCCGAGCATAACCGCGGTCTGCGCTGGACGCGCTAAGTCATTAATACGTCTGCGCGCTTCATCAATGACCAATAAAGTGTGGGTCCAGACATCTCCCTCTGGATGCCATTCAGGCTCCTGCGGGCAATTCATAAGAGCGACTAACTCGGGGAAGAGCTGGTCAATGATACCTAGTGACTGCGCTAGCGTGAATCCCTGTGACGGCCTGGATGCCAGTAGAAGCAGTTTGTCGAATTCTCCCCAAACACGTTCGGCCGGAAGGTCATCGAGGGGAAGTTTTGCGCAAAGACTTGCCGTCTCCGCCTCAAGGCTGAATTCGAACCGTGCAGCAAACTGCACCGCGCGCAGTGCTCGTAGGCTATCGTCGCTAAACGTGTTTGGGTCGACGGCTCTAAGCAGACCATCCTTTAGATCCGCTCGTCCAGCGTAGGGATCGATATATTCCTCAAGCAGTGGATCCCAGCCGATCGCGTTAATGGTGAAATCCCGACGCCGGAAGGCTTCATTGTGGGAAAGATTGGGGTCGCCGGTGACTGTGAAACCACGGTGGCCGCGACCACTTTTCGATTCTCGGCGCGGGAGTGCGACGTCGATGGAGTTCACCTTGTAGACGGTGAAGCTCTCCCCGACGGCGTTGACCGACCCGAAAGTTGCTAGCAAGCGACGGAGTTCTTCGGCGGACAAGCCGTAAACTTCGAGGTCGATATCCTGGGAGGGGCAACCGCGCAGTTGATCGCGCACCCAACCGCCAATGAACAAGGCGCGCCCACCGGCCTCTCGAACTGCCTGGGCAATTTTGATGGCGAACTCAACCTCGGTACTCATAGTGCATGGAGCATAGGCCGCGCCAGACGAAAGCCGTAATCAGTGTAACGATAGGTCGGGTCCAGCTTGCTCCGCGCGGCTACCCGGCTTACGGTCGTGGCGTGTCGCCACGCTCCTCCTCGGGACGCCCGGCGAACGCCGGAGACTGGGCCGGTTGGGTTCAATGCGGGGGAACGCTTGTAAAAGTCGGCGGCATGCCAGTCCGCACACCACTCGTGGATGTTTGCAGCGATGCCAAAGATCCCGAAGTCATTGGGCTCTCCGAGCATCACGGGCCACGGGCCATCGAGTGGGCCACGACCACCGTTGGGCACCCATTCGGGTATCGCGTCGCCCCACGGGTAGTGATACCCCTGTCGTTGTCCTCGTGCGGCGCGTTCCCATTGCGCTTCCGTTGGTAGGCACGCCAGTCGACCTTTGGTCGATAGCCAGTGGCAGTACGCCACAGCATCGTTCCAACTCACACCGACCACTGGCTGATCTGGACGAGACAGTGCAGGTGTTCCCCAATCACGCGGATGCGGATGGCCGGAGGATATCAGGAACACGTTGTATGCCTCTCGAGTTACTGCACAGGCGGCGATTTCGAAAGCATCGACCCACACCCGGTGTAGAGGCCGCTCGTCGGCCTGACCGGCTGTGCTGCCCATCACAATCCAGCCAGCCGGTATCGACACAAATCCACCTAGTGTCGGCACATGGTCTGTCGTGACCGGGTCGGACGCACCACGGCTCAATGAGTGATGTTGAAAAGATTTCACGACCATGGAAGAAAGTCAGTGTGTCGCCTGGTCGGAACGTGGGGAGAGGAGATGTTGAATTGAGCGGGCGTAGTAACGCAAAACAATCCGCTCGCGTACCCGACACTTTGTGCCGTCGAGAACCACGATGCCTCGCTCGATCATCGGCTCGATCGCCTCGTCAAGGGCTTGTTGACCGGTTGAGACAGCCAGATTTGCGTTATTGCTTCGCAGCACTTCGATGAGCCCATCGATTCGGTCAGTCAGTTCCGCAAGCTCGATGGAGGGACGTATGGCTGCCGAGACCAGTGCGGTCGGCAGCACCTTGTGCAACTTTCCGATCAAATCACCGATCCGACTGGCTAGACCCATCACCTCGCGACGGGAACCAGGGTCGTAACCGCCTAACGGAAGCGGTGCACCGAACGTAACAAAGGCTCGAGATTGATACCCCACCCCGTAGCGCACCATCTCGGCGAGTTCCCGCGCAAATGGCCGCTGTTGCCGCTTGACGCCCTGATGCGCCAGCACCTGATCTTCAAGTACGAAGTCGTAGGCTACGGCCATCGGGACGATCTTTAGGTCGTCTCGACCGGCTTGGAGCGCTGCATGGAGCAGTCCCGTTTTAGGTGTTTTCATGGCGCCGTTGTATGAACGGCCGCCTTCGAGATAGACCAAAAAGTCATGGCGCTTTAACAACTCTGCGACATAGGCCTTCAGCGTTACCAGATACGCCGGGTCCTTTGTGTTGCGTCGGATTGGGATCGCACCAGTCACATGTCGATGTAGGAGGCCCAGTGCGCCGCCGAACAAGTTGATGCCGGCAGCGATTAGTGGCGGTCGGATTCCGTGGTCGTCAAGAATAAGTGGCTCAATAAGGTAATCAAGATGACTCTTATGATTTGACGCATAGATCACGCGCCCCCGTCCGGTTGCGGCCTCGGCTATCTCAACTGCCTCGGGCACTCTCGTAACTTTTCTGAGGATCGGATACAGCGGATGCTTCAGCGCTCTGTAGAATGGATATCGCTGCGTTGTACGAAGTTCTTCTATATAAGCCTGTACCCGTTCGCGAGCTTCGAGACCGCTTTCGCCAGGACCACCGCGAAGGTACCGGGCAACCTCGTCATGCGCAAGCACCGCTTGAGTGATGTCATCCAGCATCCCACTGGCACTATATCATGTGTTTTCAAGGAGATGCCGTGAGTGAAGGTGACTGGGTTGGGATTGGTTAGCCCCCGCGTCGGGCTTCCCAGTAGAGCAAGACCAGGGCGCCCGTGATGTTGGCGAGCATCAACGCTGTTGATAGTGCATGGAGGCGTCCGAATCGGGCACGGCGCGGGTCGTCGGATTCTAGGGAGGCGACTGGCCCACCAATTTCCTGCTGCATCCGTTCAATTGTCGGGGAGACCCCACGGCCTGAATAGAGGCTGATAAGTAACATCGCCACGATGATGACGAAGCGGATTTCGAAACCGACGGGCTTCGAACCAAGAGCCGCCACGCCGATTAAGCAAGCCAACAGGAGTCCGGCGATGGCGTAGGAGGCAATGTGAAATCGTTTCAGGGTCTCTCCAAAGACCCGACCAGCCAACGTGCGTCCGGTGTCGGGATTATCTTGCTGCAACACTGCGAAGGTCGCTGGTGCGGCAATACCCCCCAGTGCGACCATCCCGCCAAGCCATAGTGCGAGCAGCAACACATACGCATACCTGAACGCAATCATTGCTAGCATTATAGCGGACTGTTAGGAGGCGTCTGTTTCGAGACCCTAGATGCCGGACGGCGCTATGGTAGACTCTTGGCTTCGGAGTCGAGTGTTGGCGGTCGATAGATCATCCCTTGTGCCCGCGTTGCGTAACGTCGCTGCGCGTCTTCGTATTGATTCGATCCGGGCGACTTCTACCGCTGGGAGCGGACATCCCACCAGTTGTTGCTCGGCTGCTGACGTTGTTGCGGCCTTATTCTTCTCGGAGATGCGGTTCGACCCCGAGAATCCACAGTATCCCCACAACGATCGATTTGTGTTGTCAAAAGGGCATGCCGCGCCATTGCTCTACGCGGCATGGGCGCAGGTGGGTTTCGTCGGAGATGTCACTGCCCTACGCCGGGTCGACTCTGACCTGGAAGGGCATCCGACCCCGCGTCTTCCATTTGTGGATGTCGCAACCGGCTCCTTGGGGCAGGGTGTCTGTGCAGCTGTTGGCATCGCCCTCAATGCTCGACGGCTGCAATCGCCGTATCGCACTTACGTTCTCCTCGGTGATGGCGAGTCTGCGGAAGGGTCGGTGTGGGAAGCCGCACAGGTCGCCGAGCAACACAAACTGGACAATCTCTGTGGCATCACCGATGTCAATGCTCTCGGTCAGAGCCGGGCCACTCAGTGGGGCCATTCGCTAGAACAGTTCGCACAACGATGGGAAGCGTTCGGGTGGCGGCCGGTTATGGTGGACGGGCACGATTTGGACGCGATTTTGACCGCATTCGATGAGGCGCGTAATACGCAGGGCCGCCCGACAATGATTTTGGCTCGGACCCTCAAGGGGAAGGGCGTATCGCTGTTCGAAGGGCTGGATGGGTGGCACGGCAAGGCCCTCAAGCTTGGCGATGACATGAACGCGGCAATTGCGGAGCTCGAAACGCAGATGGTCGACGGCGCTAGTTGTCCACCCATCGTCGCACCTGTGGTCGCTCCCGTGGAACCCACGGGCCCGGTGGATGTGAGTGGGATGCCCGCGCCTGCCTATGACTTAGGCGCGCAAGTGGCGACCCGGACCGCCTACGGCACAGCGCTGGCCGCTCTTGGGGCGGTCGACGAGCGCGTGGTGGCATTGGATGCGGACGTTAAGAATTCCACGTTCAGTGAGACGTTTGAAAAGGCGCACCGTGCGCGCTTTTATCAGACCTACATCGCCGAGCAAGTTATGGTGGGCGCGGCCATGGGGCTGGCCAGCCGCGGCGCTATTCCGTTTCCATCCACGTTCGCGTGTTTCCTGTCTCGTGCTTATGACTTCATCCGCATGGCGGGTATCAGCAATCTAAATCTCAAGCTCGCAGGGTCGCATGCTGGTGTGTCGATCGGTGAGGATGGTCCATCCCAGATGGCACTCGAAGACCTTGCGATGATGCGGGCGGTCCCCAACTGTGCCGTACTGTATCCATGCGATGGCGTCAGTGCTGAGCGTCTTGTCGCTGCGGCTGCCGCCCACCAAGGCATGGTCTACATGCGGACCTCACGCCCTAAGACCCCAGTTATCTACCCGCCATCGGAGCAGTTCGTTATTGGAGGGTCAAAGACGTTGCGGGAGAGTCCGAACGACGTTGCGACTGTTGTCGCCGTTGGTGTAACGGTGTTTGAAGCCCTGGAAGCGGCTGACTTGCTCGCCAAGGACGACGTTGCGATTAGCGTCATCGATGCCTATTCGCTTTCGCCCATCGATGCAGCGACCTTAATTCGAGCTGGCAAGCGCTGTAGCAACGCCCTGATCACCGTTGAGGACCATTATGTGAGCGGTGGGCTCGGTGATGCCGTGAGTGCGGCCGTCGGAACCGACGGCATCAACGTGCATCGCCTGGCGGTGTCAGAGATTCCACGCAGCGGTAAGTCTGATGAATTGCTGGAGAAGTACGGGATTTCCGCCGCGCGGATTGTTGCAGCCGTACGACGCGTTGTCACCACATCCTAAACATCCGTTCCTGCCCGTTGCGGAAGTGCCAACGAGCAGCCCAAACTGCATTTGCGGACCGGACAGTCGGTCAACGATTAGTCTGTTGTGGGCGGCGGTCTGGGCGGTAGCGTGCGCTTGTGTTCGCTCGCATCCGTCAGTTGCTCGATACGCTTGGCCGACTCGGGGGATACGGCTTCTGGTCCATCCTGAAGGTATGCGGCGAGTTCTGCGTAAGAGAACCCCATCTCAGTTTCGTCCTTCTGTCCCACCCAGAGTCCAGCGCTCGGTGGCTTCTCGATGATGGGCGTGGGAACCCCGAGCTCCCGTGCCAGGTCTCGCACCTCATCTTTGAGCAGGTTCCCGATGGGCAGTAGGTCGACGCCCCCGTCGCCGTATTTTGTGTAGTAGCCGATCGCCACCTCGCTCCGATTTCCGGTGCCCGCCACGAGATAGTTCATCGCATTCGCCACGAAGTAGAGTGAGGTCATACGGAGCCGAGGTTTCACGTTGGCCAATGGGAGACGCGACTCAAGGTCGTCTGGCGCTTGGGGCAGTTTGCTCAGTGAGGCGCGCAGTTCGCTGGTCAGCGTGTCATACACCGCGTCGAGATTGATGGTGATTGTGGGTAGGTCGAAATGGTCTGCCACGAGTCTCGCATCGGTGGCGTCCTGCGGATCACTGTGGCAGGGTAGGAGTACGCCCACGACAGCATCTGGCATGGTGAGTTGGCAGAGACGGGCCACGGTCGCCGAATCGATACCGCCACTCAGGCCCACGACCAGACCGTCTGCGCTCGTTCCGTCGACATGCCGACGGATCCAGTTTGTCAGAGGCTCGCTGAGCGAAGTCATCAACCTTTGACTATACGCCGGCAGTCGGGGGCCCTGCAACGACTTCGGTGACAGGTAAGTCGGGTGGGTTGACACCCGAACCAGCGGTGTAGCCAGGATACGCGAGTTCGTCTTGGAAGAACGCGGTCTGCGTGGACAGGAAGAGTAGTGGGAACCAGGCCAGTAGAACGATGCTCACGGCGAAAAGAGCCACCGGTTCCAACTCTGCCCGGGATACGTACCACTCAATTCCCAACACGATGACGGGTATCGCAGCGTTGAGCAAATAGAGTCCAACGACCGCGCCCGGTCGTCGCACGGCGAACCGGAAGCCGGCGGTGACGGCGAAGACCATGCTGCGCCGGTCTTCCACCACCGTCCGAATCTTGGCGTAGTCGAGCACGATGTCGCAGAAGATGTAACCGAGACCGAGGAGAACCAGGTAGTAGTCGAACTGGTAGTAAAGCCATACGTAGAGGCAGCCACCCAGGATGAGAGCTGACAGCAAGTGGAGGCGGAGAAGTCGAAAAAAGAACGTGCCGCAGGCTCTTTGGAATGCGCCAGCCCGCATTGGACGGTTCTGAGCATATCGATGGAGAAGCCCACCGGTGCACCACGCCCGGATGATCGAGTAGACAACCACGATTTCGAATACATAGGGGGCTTCATCAAGCTCAAGGCTAAAAAGAACAACAGTAACACCAATGAGAAAGAGGACTGCGAGCAGAACCATCAGTGCGGGAGAGGACAACACGCGCCGGAGGCCATCACGAAATGCGGGTGTAATGCTCATCTGATCAGTAGACGTCAAGTCCGTTCCACTGAACATGGGTCAAGGTTGCCTGTGTATGCCGCCGCAGTGAGGCACACCAATGTAGGCTCAAGCCATGTAGTTTCAGCGTTAGGAGACAAATCGTATCACCGTTCAGTAGGGTGCTGTGTTCCCGCGGGTGCCTACCAACGACCCGAGTATAATCGTGGATTGGTTATGCGGCGGCGGTAAGAGAAACAAGCGCTCGCGGAGACGGAGGCAAGGACATGGCAATTCGGGTAATGCATTTTGGTCTTGGACCGATCGGGGCTGCGGTGGCACGCCAGGTGGCGACGCGGCGAGGATTCAAGGTGGTGGGCGCGGTTGATATTGACCCGGAGAAGGTGGGTCGTGACGTCGGTATCGTTGCGGGGTTGAAGCGTCGACTCGGCGCGAAGGTCTCGTCGGATGCGCTCACCGCGCTGCGGCGTAGCAAGCCGGATGTGGTTGTGCTGTGCACGAGTTCCTCGCTCCGCGTGGTGACCGCGCAAATCGAAACGATTCTCCGTGCTCGGGTTCCGATTGTCTCGACGACCGAGGAATTGTCCTACCCCGTGTCATCGAATGCGCGGTGGGCACGGAAAATTGACCGTCTCGCCAAACAGGCGAAGGCCGCCGTGCTTGGGACCGGTGTGAATCCTGGTTTCACGATGGATGCCTTACCGATCACGCTGACCGGCGTGTGCGAGCGCGTTGACCGTGTCGAAGTGGACCGAATCCAGAACGCGAGTACGCGACGTCTACCGTTCCAGAAAAAGATCGGTTCCGGACTCACGAGAACGCAGTTTCGGAACAGGGTGAAGGAGGGTACCGTTCGTCACGTGGGCCTGGCGGAATCCGTTTCGATGATTGCTGATGCCTTGGGATGGAAGCTCGACCGGATCGCTGATCGCATCAAGCCTAAGATTGCTACTAAGCGTGTGGCGAGTCGGTTTCTCACGGTGAAGGCTGGTGAGGTGTGCGGCCTTGTGCAGGACGGTATCGGATATCGCGCTGGTAAGGCGGTCATTAAATTACATATGGAGGCGTATCTGGGGGCACCAGAATCGTATGATGCCGTGCGCATCACCGGATCCCCTCGACTCGCGATGAAATTGGCAGGGGGCGTGCACGGTGATATCGCTACCGCGTCGATCGTGGTGAACTCAATTCCGAAGGTATTGGCCGCTCCGGCTGGGCTGCGGACGATGCGGGACCTGCCGATCCCTTCGTATGTATCGAGTTGAGGTGGTAATCCGGTTGCGGCGGCTAAACGACATATGGATGTTGGGCGATGGCATTTCTCGTCACCAGTTGACACTGGCCTCGTCCGTCTCTAAATTCGACCTGTGGATCCTAGGCGAGGGTTCATTCTGTTGAGGGTGTTATGAAACTTCAAGGCGTGCTCGCACCGATTCCGACACCGTTTCGCGATGAGGCGATTGACCTCGATGTTCTGGTGCGTAACCTGAGATTTTGGCTTGGCACCGAGCTATGTGGAATTGTCGTCCTCGGTACTAACGGTGAAGCAGCACACGTTGATGACGACGAAGCGGACCGCCTTATCGCCAAAACGCGCGAGGTGGTGCCAGCCGACCGAACGCTTGTGGTCGGCACGGCACGAGAATCTACCCGAGCCACAATCTCGGCGACACGGCGCGCTGGGGCCTTGGGTGTGGACGCTGTGCTCGTTCGGACCCCATCATTCTTTAAATCACTAATGACGCCAGAGACGCTGGTCGACCATTTCTTGGCCGTCGCCGATGCGTCCCTCGTGCCAGTTCTCCTCTATAACATTCCGCAGGTGACCGGGGTGAGTCTGGCGGCCGAGACAGTCGCGAAGCTGGCCGAACATCCAAACATTCCAGGGATTAAGGAGTCGAGTGGCAACGTGTTACAGGTGAGTCAGCTTGTGAGTGCCACGGGACCCGAATTTCAAGTCGTCGTTGGGTCGGCCCAGACCTACTATGCGAGTCTGAGCGTTGGTGCGGTGGGTGGGATACTTGCTCTGGCCTGTGTGCAGCCTTCGCTCTGTGCTCGACTACATCAGCTTGCCTTTGAGAATCACCCTCACGAAGCTTTGGTGCTTCAACAGCAACTAATCCCGCTTGCTGAGATGGTGACTTCACGATTCGGTGTTCCGGGACTAAAGGCGGCTATGGACCTGATTGGGATGGGAGGGGGCGACCCACGCTTTCCGTTGCGCCGGTGTACGGATGACGTCGTTCAAGAGATCCGGACAGCGCTGACAGTGCTCGAAGCGTCCTCAGGAGTGAGTCAGTCCGTGTGACGACCAATACGCTGGACTGTGTTAAGCGTATGTTTGACAGCGTCTTACGATGAATTGGCGTCTTGACACTGTTCAATGTCACAGGGCAGAATGAAATTGTTATGGAGCAGACGCTCCTTTTGAACGCTACATACGAGCCACTCAAGGTGGTGCAATGGCAGAAGGCGATCACGCTTTTGTGCCAGGGCAAGGTTGAGGTCATTTCTGAGTACGACCGGGAGATTCGATCGGTCTCGATTAGTTTTAAGCTGCCGTCAGTCATACGGTTACTCCGCTATATCAGGATCAAAAAGCGGTTCAATTCCGTGCCGTTCTCTCGGGCGAACATTTACGCGCGTGACGATCACACTTGTCAGTATTGTGGTGATGCTTCGCCGACGACGGACTTGACCTTCGACCATGTTGTGCCGGTCGCCCAGGGCGGCCGGAAGGATTGGGAAAACATCGTCACGTGCTGCATCACGTGCAATCGTAAGAAAGGCGGTCGCACACCGGCTGAGGCCCGCATGCGCTTGATTCGCAGACCGCGACGGCCTAAACGCGCCCCCGTGGTTCGTGTAACGGTTGGGTTACATGAGACTCCAGATAGCTGGCGGGATTACCTCTACTGGAATGTCGAGCTCGACGAATCGTAACGGGGTACACAGCGCGTTCGTTTACCACTTACGCGCTTCTCTCTGGCGTCACTATGTCTAGCGCTTTGCCTTCCCCCCGCGTATCCGGCGTGCGGCCGACTTGGGCAGTTGCCGGCGGCCGAATTACCGTCGAGGGCCATGGGTTCGACCTTGACCCTTTGCCTGAGGTACGTATTGGTGGCCGATCGTGCCGTGTCGTATTTGCGTCGCCGCGAGCGTTAGACGTGGTTATCCCAGACGGTGTTGAGGAGGGTTCTGCGTCGGTCCAGGTTGGGACGATGGAGCCAGGCACGGTATTCGTTGAGGTGGGCGCACCCATAGCCGAAGGACTACACCAGGTGGATAGCCCCGTCTTCGACCTGGCTGGAAACCTCTATGTGACCTATAGCGGTACAAGAGGAGAGCAGGCGCCGATTGGTATTTTCCGGATCAAATCCGACGGGAGCAGAGAACCGTTCGCCTCGAAGGTGCCCAATCCGACGTCGATGGCTTTCGCACCGTCCGGAGATTTGTATGTCAGCAGTCGGTTCGAAGGTAAGGTCTACAAGGTCACTCCGAAGGGGGAAGTCGATGTCGTGGTCTCCAAATTAGGGTCTACGAGTGGGATCGTATTTGATGAGGCAGGCACCCTTTTTGTTGGCGATCGGTCTGGTCAAATCTTTCGCGTCGAGGCTTCTGGACAGACGAGTGTCCTCGCATCACTGCCATCGAGCATCGCTGCGTTCCATCTAGCGGTAGGGCCTGGCGGCACGTTGTATGTGACTGCGCCGACATTATCGACATCAGATTCGCTTTACCGAATCGATGCCAGCGGCACAGTCGACGTAGTACACGCGGGTTTTGGTCGCCCACAGGGTCTGGCCTTCGACGCTGACGGTAAGCTTCACGTCGTTGAAGCCTTGGCCGGTGCCGCAGGCCTCTACGCCCTTACCGACCGGGGGTCCATGGAGCTCACTCTTGCCGCGGAAGCCCTCGTCGGTGTTGCGTTTGGTGCCGCCGGTGAGGTTGTCGTGGCATCAAACGATACCGCCTACCGCCTGTCGCCAGGGGTAGGTCGATAGCCGCCAAGCACTGATTTTTTGATGACGGTCGTGGTAGCATATTGGGTTCAGGATCGTCAAATATCCGCTGCTGTACGGTATGACACACAGTCACATCAAGGTCCGCGGCGCCCGCGTTCATAATCTCAAAAACATCGAGGTCGATATCCCGAGAAATCGGTTGGTGGTCATTACCGGTTTGTCCGGTTCGGGTAAATCCTCTCTCGCGTTCGATACCTTGTATGCGGAGGGCCAGCGCCGTTACGTGGAGTCCTTATCGGCTTATGCGCGCCAGTTTTTGGAGCAGATGGAGAAGCCGGATGTTGATTTGATTGAGGGCCTGTCTCCCTCAATTTCTATCGAACAAAAGACAACCGGAGCAAATCCCCGTTCCACAGTTGGCACCGTGACGGAGATTTATGACTACCTCAGATTGCTCTTTGCCAATATTGGTGTTCCCCATTGTGCAGAGTGCGGACGGGAGATCACCTCACAGTCCGTCGAGCGCATCATCGATCTAGTGATGCTCGACCCAACTGGTGAGCGGGTGAACGTGCTCGCCCAGGTCGTTCGCGGAAGAAAAGGTGAGTTTAAGAAAGAGCTGGCCGCTTTGGCGGCGAAAGGTTTCACCCGGGTCCGTGTTGACGGTGAAATGTATGCTCTAGAAGACCAGATCAGGATCGACCGGTACCGGAATCACACTGTCGAGGTCGTGGTCGATCGTCTGGTCGTTAAGCCTGACCTTGACGTGGTACGCCGGCTGGGTCAATCGATTGAAACCGCGCTTGAGCTTGCTGACGACACCGTCATCATCAACACTCACAGTGGTGGCGACCGACTGTTTTCACGGCGACTTGCTTGTCCCCACTGTGGGATTAGCATGCCGGAGATGACGCCGCGTGCGTTTTCCTTCAACTCGCCGCAAGGTGCCTGCCCCGATTGCCAGGGACTCGGTCTCGTCTATGACTTTGATCCGTCTCGGATCATCCCCGACCCCAAGAAGATGCTTAGTGACGGCGCGATTGCTCCATGGGTGCACGGCGATGAGAAGTCTGTCAAAGCTGCTCTCAATGATCTACATCGTCGTTATGAAATTCCTTTGGATGTGCCGTTCGGCAAACTGCCGCGAAAGCTGCGCCAGGTCGTTTTGTTCGGGGCAAAGAGTTCGGACCGTAAAAACGGCAGGCCGGGGCGCCGGACCAGGTCCCGTAAGACGACTCAAGCGAAGGCAGATTTCGAGGGTGTAGTACCGAACATGCGTCGGCGCTATTTGGAGGGTCGATGGGCCGACAAGGAAATCTTGGAGCCATATCGTGCTTCCGGACCGTGCGCTTCATGCGCAGGAGAGCGTTTGAGTCCACAGAGTTGCGCTGTGACTGTTAAGGGCGCAACGATTTCGGAGTATGTCCGACTACCAGTTAGTAACGCGCTCCTACGTTTTGAGGCGATGGAGCTCACTGAACGGGAGGTTCAAATTGCAGGTCGCGTTGTAAAGGAGATCCGTGACCGCCTACGCTTTTTGAATGACGTCGGAGTTGGGTATTTGACTCTGGGGCGGAGCGCGGCGACGCTGTCAGGAGGGGAAGGTCAACGGATCCGGTTAGCAACGCAGATTGGTGCAAATCTCACCGGGGTGCTTTATGTGCTCGATGAACCGTCAGTTGGTCTTCATCAGCGTGACAATCGACGTTTGTTGACTACATTGGTGCGCCTGCGTGACCTAGGGAACACGGTCGTTGTAGTTGAGCATGACGAGGAGACAATCAGAGCAGCTGACTATGTGATCGACCTGGGCCCAGGGGCGGGGGAGCACGGTGGTCAGGTTATCTTTCAAGGTCCAGCCTCAGAATTGCTGACCAGTGGAGATAGCGGTTCACTTACTGGCAGTTACTTGCGAGGGGAACGCGCAATTCCAGTGCCTCCCACACGTCGACCGTGGCAACGTGGGACGATCAAGATTCGTGGGGCACGTTGTAATAATTTACGGAAGATCAACGTGACCATTCCGCTAGGTGTGTTCACTGCGATCACTGGCGTAAGCGGTTCTGGAAAATCGACGCTGGTCAATGACATTCTTTATCGCGCACTGGCCAAGGTGCTCTATCGCGCCTCGGACGAGCCTGGTCCACACGACGGCATCGACAATGCCGAACTAGTGGATAAGGTAATACAAATAGATCAGTTACCGATCGGTCGTACACCACGTTCGAATCCGGCAACTTATACCGGCCTGTTCACCTTCATAAGAGAGTTGTTTGCAATGTTGCCCGAGGCTAGAGCGCGTGGATTTCGTCCTGGCCGTTTCTCATTTAATGTTAAAGGTGGACGGTGCGAAGCGTGCCAGGGGGATGGTGTGACTTCTATTGAAATGCACTTTCTACCGAATGTGTACGTAACGTGTGAGCATTGCAAAGGAAGGCGATACAACCGCGAAACGCTCGAAATTAGGTATCGAGGGAAATCGATAGCCGAAATCTTAGACCTGACCGTCGATCAAGCGACGCCATTACTCGAAAATTTTCCACCTATTGCGACCAAACTGCAGACCCTTCGCGCCGTTGGTCTTGGCTACATCAAGCTCGGTCAGTCGGCGACAACGCTGAGCGGCGGTGAAGCGCAGCGGGTCAAGCTGGCTAAGGAGCTCTCGCGCCGCGGGACCAGCCGCACCCTATACATTTTGGACGAACCGACGACTGGACTTCATTTTGAGGACACACGCAAGCTGTTGGATGTGCTAAACCAACTCGTTGACCAGGGGAACACTGTAGTGGTTATTGAGCACAATCTCGATGTGATTAAGTCTGCCGATCACATCATTGATCTCGGGCCCGAAGGAGGAGAGGACGGAGGGCAGATCGTTGCAGAGGGCACTCCAGAGAAAGTTGCTGCTGAAGCGAAGTCCTTTACAGCTAGTTATTTAAGACGACTTTTCACTGGTCGTGGGATGGAATGAGTGTGATACAGTTCCTACTTCGGGTAGTTTTGCGTGGGGTTGTCCTGTCCTGTAAAGCTTTTGTTCCGCGCATGGTTTTTCCTTTGGAAACGATTTAGATGCACTTTCAGCAGACTCTGCGTCGCTCCGTCACTTGCGCCGGGATTGGGCTTCACTCTGGCCACAAGGTTTCTCTTTCTCTGAAGGCTGGGTTGCCTGACTCGGGTATTCGGTTCCGTCGCGCTGACCTTGATGGCCATGAGATACCTGCAATGGTCGAAAATGTTTCTGGTATCCACTATGCGACAGGCCTAGAAGTGGATTCTGGTTCGGTAGAGACGGTCGAACACCTCCTCGCAGCACTAATTAGCATGGGAGTGGATAACGTTATTATCGAGTTGAACCAGCGAGAAGTGCCGATTATGGATGGGAGCGCGGCACCGTTCGTCTATCTGGTCCAAGAGGCTGGGACTAGGCGTCAGGCGAAGGCGCGGCGCTTTTTGAAAGTCACACGCCCCATTTCTTTATCGATGGGCGATAAACAAATTGCACTGTATCCGTCAGAGCATTTTAAGATTACCTACAGCATCAGCTTCGACCATCCGTTACTCGAGCACCAGTCGCGGGAAATCCAGTTGAATAAGGAGAGTTTTGTCGACCAGATCGCGCCCGCACGGACGTTCGGCTTTCTTAAGGAAGTTGAAAGCCTACGGCGGCAAGGACTAGCGCTCGGAGGTTCACTCGACAACGCGATTGTGCTCAGCGAGTCTGGTGTGTTGAATCGTTCGCTACGTTTTGAAGACGAGTTTGTGCGTCATAAAATCCTTGATGCGATTGGGGACCTTTCGTTGATAGGGTACCCGCTGATTGGACACCTCGTGGTAAACCGCGGCGGTCATGCCCTGCACACCGCGTTTGCATCAATGGTCCTTGAGAATGATGAAGCTTGGGAGCTAGTAGAGTCTACGGTCGATGCAGCAACCGGTGCTCCGGCTCTTGTGCCCGTCAAATCTACGACCTGACCAAGTACTTTCTTCACAGTGGTTTAGTCCAAGCAGCGAAAAGCGGCTTCAATTCCCGCCCGCCGAACCATGTGCTCCGAATCGGTCGATCGCTGGCGGAGAATTTCTTCCGATCTACAATGTTAGCGAGCCCTGACGCTATTCGGCACGCGCGATGAAGCCTCAATTGCCCATCCACTTAGTGTAGAGAACGTGTCTGACGAAGCATTTGATAATTCACCTGAGGGGCTTGCGTGCCAGGCCGTGCCACTTGCGCGAATAGCTCAAATGGAAGGCACGCCAGTCTACGTCTATGCGGCTCATGTCATCCGCCGACAGTTTTCGGTGTTCGATGCCGCATTTCAGAAACATCCTCACGCTGTCCACTATGCGCTAAAGGCGAACTCAACTCTGGGAATACTGCGTCTATTGCATTCTCTGGGTTCCGCTGCAGATGCGAATTCTTCAGGCGAGATCGATGTGGCTTTGCACGCGGGTTTCACCCCGAATCAGATCGTGTTTACTGGCGTTGGAAAACGGACCGACGACTTGGCCAAAGCGGTGTCTCTAGGCCTCAAAGCAATTAATGCGGAGTCGGTAGGAGAGTTGGAACGGATTGATGCGATCGCTACCGCACACGGCCAAAGGGCTACCGTGGCGCTACGCGTTAACCCCAATATTGAATCGATGAGCCACCCACACATTTCCACTGGCGCCAGTCGAGATAAGTTCGGTGTTGCGTTGAGTGAAGCACCAGCGATTTGCCGTGAGATGGCGACGCGGCCCGGGCTCAGGATCATAGGTATCCATGTACATATTGGTTCCCAAATCGTTAAGGTCGCACCACTCCGCTGTGCTGCTGCCACGGCTGTTGAACTGGCGCAATCCCTTATGGCTGAGGGTTTGCCACTTGAGTACGTGGATGTAGGAGGAGGTGTAGGCATATCTTACGATGACACTCCTGGTCTCGACCTAACCGAATATGCGGAAGCTTTACTTAAGGAAGTGAGCGGTTCAGGACTAACGCTCGTGCTTGAGCCAGGGAGGTTCATCGTCGGGCCAGCGGGAGCACTCGTCTCACGCGTCATCGACGTAAAGTCACACCCTGATGGCAGGACGTTTGTTGTTTTAGATGCGGGAATGACCGAGTGCCTGCGTCCCGCGCTCTATGGCGCTCGCCACCGCGTAGTTTCGGTTAAGTCTCGAGTCGGAGTGGATTACGCTGTAGATGTTGTCGGCCCTGTCTGCGAGAGTAGCGATTCGTTTGGAACTGATTACAAATTACCACCAATGCAGGTTGATGATCTCGTGGCAATTCTTGACACCGGTGCCTATTGTGCTGCTATGTCCTCGAATTATAATCGTCGTCCGATGCCGGCTGAGGTCTTGGTTGAGGACGGAGCGTGGACCCTGGTTCGACGGCGTCAAACTGTGGAGGCAATGTTGGCTCAAGAGGTGTAGTGCCTCTCTTAGTGGCCGACACAATTGATCAGATGGCGGGACTTCTTATTGCATTCGAGGGGCTCGATCAAAGTGGGAAAGAGACCCAGGCCAAGCACCTTCGTGATCACCTAAGGGAGCAGGGGCATAAGGCTCGCGTCGAATCCTTTCCGGATTATGGCACCACAATTGGCGAAGAAATCGCACGTGCATTGCAGGGTGAGCGCGAGTATGCGCCCGAAGTGATGCAGTTGTTGTATGTTGCGAATCGATTTGAACGTCTCGCCGACCTTAATCGCTGGTTGGCTGGTGGACTCATAGTAATCTGCGACCGCTATTTGGCTTCCAGTATCGCCTATGGTGAAGCTCAGCACCTAGACCCAGTGTGGTTAACGGACATGCAGCGGCATCTGCCAAAGCCAGATCTCACAGTGCTGCTTGACATTTCAGCTGACACGGCAGCTCGTCGGAAGGTCCAGGACCGCGATCACTACGAGCGAGATCTAGAGATGCTGACGCGGGTGCGAGAGAATTATTTGAGGCTAGCGAGTGACGAACGTTGGGTCACGATTGACGGGGAGCGGTCGAAGGCCGAGGTTTCAGAGGCGGTCATTGTGGCCGCTGCTACACGATTTCCACCACCGTAATCACCTCCATCTGCTTCGTATCTTAGGTCTGGGTCGGCTGTCGCAACACCTCTGCTAATCATTCAGCCATTTCTGAATCGTCCACTTCAAGTCGTTCGGCATCACCCCAGAGCTGTTCCAGGCCGTAAAATTTTCGAACGTCCGGGGTGAACACGTGGACTACGAAGTCGAAGAAATCCAGCAATATCCATTCGGAACGTTCAGTTCCTTCAATGACGGCAGGCTTTGAGCCGCTCTGTCGGAGTTGATCTTCAATGCCTTCGGCTATGGCTTTAACTTGACGGGGGTGTAGGCCTGAGCAGATAACGAAAAAATCAGTAAAAGCAAAGGCGGTTCTTAAATCCAACACAACAACGTCAGAGGCTTTCTTGTTCTGTGCCGCAAGGATACTTGCCCTAATAGCCTTGGGTAGCCTAGGAAGCCCACCCTCGTGTCTTTGTGTATCACTCATTGAAAGTGTCTGCCGCTTGGTGACGACCCATAAAGGTGGTGCGCGTGGATATACTCTGCGACGCCTCTCGGCACGAGGTCATCTATTGATGCCTCGACGGACAAGCGGTGGCGGATGACACTGGACGCGATGTCTGGCGTGTTGGCCTCGATCGAAAAAATCGCTGTCCGTCCCTTATCGGGAAAGGAGTCTAAGTCCTCAAGGTTTACCTCGTGAAATCTGTGTGCTATTTCTGGAAGACTGTGCCGGAGCGTGCTCAAGTCGTGGCCAGGTCGTGATAGAACGACGAAGTGCGACTGATCGAGTAGCTCTGGATAGCCCTGCCAGGTGGTGATGTCTGCAAAGGCATCAGCGCCAGTAATGAAGAACAATTGTAATCTTGATTGGCCGCCATCAATCAAGCGTTGTAGCGTTTCTGTGGTGTATGTAGGCACCGGGCCCTGCAGTTCCAGGTCAGAAGCTGCCAAACCTTGGTGGCCCTGGACTGCCAGTTCCACCATCGCAAACCGGTCCGAAGGCGACGCCACTGGTGCCGATAATCGATGGGGCGGCACTCGGGTCGGGATTAGGAGCACACGGTCAAGTTTGAACACCCGCTTAGCGGTTTCAGCAATGGAGACGTGTCCATTATGTGCAGGGTCGAATGTTCCGCCAAGCAAGCCGGTTCGCTCGAACATATTCATTTTTGTGTTGATGGCGGGACCGATTGAGCGGCACCCGACACAGTTTGCCAGAGAGCCTCAAGTAGCGGTTGCAGTCCTTCACCGGTGACGGCGGAAATTGGATAAACGGGTACTGCCTGCTCGCGAAGCATTGCACTAAGACGATCGAGCCTTGACGGTTCGTCTAATGCATCAATCTTGTTCGCGGCGACTACCTGAGGTCGCTGGTCGAGCGGCCTGACTCCGTCATTTGGATCGATGGGGTAGAGGGCTAGTTCACGACGGATCGCATCGTAGTCGTTAAGCGGGTCGCGACCCGACGCCGATGATACGTCGATAATGTGTACCAGAACCTTGGTACGCTCAAGATGACTGAGAAACCGATGTCCTAGGCCATATCCACTGTGGGCGCCTTCAATAAGACCTGGTATGTCCGCGACAACAAAACTGCGGTTATCTGACATGCCCACGACACCAAGATTAGGGGACAGTGTGGTGAAGGGATAGTCTGCAATCTTTGGTCGTGCGGCTGAGATGTGTGCGATGAGAGTCGATTTTCCCACGTTCGGGAACCCGACGATTCCTACGTCGGCCAGCAGCTTTAGCCTCAGCCGTAGTTGCCGGTCTTCGCCCTCGAGTCCAGGTTCCGCACGACGGGGCGCTTGGTTGGTCGAAGTTGCAAATCTGGCGTTGCCGCGGCCACCCAATCCACCTTTAGCAGCGAGTAACCGCTGACCAACATCGATGAGATCGGCCAATTCGGTGGGTCCATCTTCGGTCATTTCATAGACGATGGTGCCCGCTGGCACTTCGAGTTCGAGGTCGCCGCCGTCACGGCCACTTCGATTCGCACCCTCACCATGTGCGCCGCGCCGCGCACGAAACTCAGGGTGAAATCGGTAGTGAACCAGTGTGTTGTGATGGGGACTGGCGATGATGTGAATGGAGCCTCCACAGCCACCATCGCCGCCGTCAGGACCCCCTCGAGGGACGAACTTCTCTCGGCGAAAACTCAGACAGCCTCGACCGCCGTGGCCGGCAGTGACGTGGATGTCGACTTCGTCGACGAACATGGGAGCGGTTGCAGCGCCCAAAATATTTTTGAAGCGCGGTAAGATGACTCGAGATTCAGGTTTCGAGGGGAAGCACGCTAATGACTCGGCCACGAGCTCCGTGGTCCTCAAAGCGCACTCGGCCAGAAGTCTTTGCAAAGAGCGTATCGTCTTTACCCAATCCAACGTTGAGGCCTGGTCGAAAACGCCGCCCGCGTTGCCGGATTAGAATAGCTCCACCAGGGACTAGATTGCCATCGTATTTCTTGACACCCAGCCGCTGGGCATTACTATCTCGTCCGTTCCTTGAACTGCCTTGTCCCTTTTTATGTGCCATCGCTTTGTGCCTAGGGGAAATATAGCTTTATGTCTATGCGCGAATGTCTTTAACCCGGACACGCGTTAGTACACTCCTGTGCCCTAAAGTCCGTCGCATTCCCTTGCGACGCTTTTTCTGAAAAACTCTAATTTTCGGTCCACGGACCACAGCATCGACAACGCCCACAACTGACGCATCCGTCACATAGGGCGAACCAGTAACAATCTCTCCGCCATCCTTGCCGATCAGCAATACTCGGTCGAAACTGATTTCCTGTCCAGCTTCCTTAGGGACTCGGTCGATCGTGACCAGCGTGCCCGGGCTCACCCGAACCTGCCGCCCACCGCTTTGAATGATTGCATACACCGCCAACGCTCCTTAATTCATATTCGAGCCATGCCAATCCAAGGATCCAAAATATCCTAAGTGTGAACCGACAGGGCTACCACTGGGAAGCTAGGATGGGCACCACCAGCACCATAGAGTATCACTCCGTTAGATGTCTCTGCAAAAGAAGAGCTTGTGAGGGAAGCGCCAAGATTAGGTCCAGGCTACCTTAGTAGTATACGTGTGCCGCGAATGGTCTGTGTACTTAGCGCGCTGAGGAAGGTTGGGAGTAGTCGGTCCATTAACTCAAAATATGAGGAAAGTGCCGGTGTGTTCAGCTCGGCCTCGTACAGGATCTCTTCTCGGTGTGACTCAGTGTACAAAGTAGCGCCTGTCCGTCCATCAATGAAGACGAATTTCGGACTAAGAACGTACCCAGTACGCTCTCGGTAGGCACGAATTGGCACGACACGTCGTCGCCCGAACGAATCATAGGATTCCTGCTCCTGCGTAACAAAGCCGGCGCGCGCATGCGGTGTGAACAACACCGTGCCTGTCACGATCAGCGGTTGCTGGTGACTGGCACCCAGTTCTTGCCAGAAGCCGACGTCAGCAAAGACACGCTCGTATTCCTCCAACTCCTGTTCCTCAGTAATCGCGTTTGGTTCGACGAGCGGAACGGCATCATTAAAGCCCTGGCCGACCTCCTTTCGGAGAGCCATGTCGGTTAGTGACAGCACATCGGCCTCAACCACCCGTAGATCTGATCGATTTCTGAGTTGACTACGTAACAGGCGCGCAGTTTCACGGTTGGCATCGACTTCGTCAGTGCCACCGGCAATGAATCCAGCGATGAGAATGTGACTGAAGGACGAGACGTCGAGCTTTGGTTGGAGAGGCGTTTCGATCGCCACTTCGTGAAGCGAACCGGCGCTACTGCATGCCGTTAGCAAAGCCAGGGCCACTGCGCTACTAGCGAGTCGTACGCTCATTGAGTTCTTTGAATAGGTCAAAATTCTGCTGTATGGTCAGATTATCAGGGTCGAGTTTGCCAGCTTGCTCATATGCTTTACGAGCATCATCGAATTTGCCTGCATGTTCGTAGGCGATGGCAAGGTTGTTCCAGGCAGCTGCATAGGTGGGATCAATCTCCACTGCCCGGTTCCACCGATATGTAGCTTCACGCCACAAGCCGCGTTCGGCGACTTCGATGCCGAACTCCACTTGGCGTTTCGCATCAGAGCGGTCATCGGCTGAGACGGCCGTTGACATGGTAGCGAAGGTCAGCAGGAGAGCGATACGCAGATTCATTTCGACCACAAGAATCTCTAGGGATCCACTATAGTCAGGGACACTTAAGCGGTGCAAGTAGTTTCACTTGTTCCCTAAATGGAACATATCCCGCTGGCATTCTGTTATGAAAAGCCCTCTCCAATTCGGGACACTACTTCAGTTTAGGCAAAGGTTCTGGAGTCTCTGGACGATACCTTCTGGGAGAGTGCTCGTTCCTGGCTGGAGGCCACTCGTAAAATGCTTCTAAATAGGGCGTTTTTCCGTATAAACGGAAAATGGTAACGTAGTTCGGGGGAGGTCTTTCGGCTTTGAGTACGCTGTGGTCGGCCGACGGAAGAGGTTGAGGGTTGCAACGATGCCTAAGTCGCTAATGGTGGTCGAATCGCCCGCGAAAGCAAAGACCATCAATAAGTACCTCGGCAAGGACTTTAAGGTCGTCGCCTCAATGGGACACATTCGTGATTTACCGAAGAGTAAATTGGGTGTAGATATTGACGAGGGGTTCATTCCGGCGTACGAACCGATTCCTGGCCGAAAGAAGGTTATCAAGGAATTACGAGCGGCGGCTAAGAATGCTACCCATATTTATGTAGCGACAGACCCGGATCGTGAGGGCGAAGCGATCGGGTGGCACCTGGCCAGTGAACTTGCCGGGAAGAAGCGTAAGATTCACAGGCTCACCTTCAACGAGATTACGAAGACTGCAATTCTTGAAGCACTCGAACACCCCGGTGACATTGATCAGAGAATGGTCGATGCGCAGCAGGCCCGTCGTGTCCTAGACCGCCTCGTTGGCTATAAGCTTAGCCCGCTCTTGTGGGACAAGGTGCGCCGTGGACTAAGCGCAGGTCGGGTGCAATCGGTGACTTTGCGGCTGATTTGTGATCGTGAGCAGGCGATCGAACGATTCCAGCCTGAAGAATACTGGCATATCTTCGCTAGGCTTGCAGCCGGTCAGCCACCCGAGTTCGAGGCAAAACTGACAAAGCGGGATGGCGAAACGATCAAAGTCGGCAATGAAGGCGAATCGAAAGTCGTTCTCGACGCTATTGCCAACGAGCCATTTATCGTTGAGAAGATCGCAAAAAAGGAGCGCAAGAAGAGCGCGGCCCCACCGTTCATAACAAGTAAGCTCCAACAGGCATCGAAAATGCCGGTGAAGCGGACGATGATGATTGCTCAGCAACTCTACGAAGGTATCGAGTTGCCTGGCGATGGGTCCGTCGGGCTCATTACCTACATGCGGACTGATTCAACTCGTGTCTCGTCCCAGGCGATCGAGGACGTTCGTACCCATATCATGCAGGTATTCGGTGACGATTACTTGCCGAAGACACCGAATACCTTTCCTGCGAAATCCGGTGCTCAGGATGCTCATGAGGCGATACGACCAACTTCAATGCAGTATGACCCCGAGACGGTTAAGGAGCATCTGACACGTGAGCAGTACTCGCTATACCGGATGATCTGGAACCGGTTTGTCGCGTCTCAGATGCCTCCTGCTCGATTCGACGACACCACTGTTGATATCGGCGCCGGCCTTTATACCTTCCGGGTAAAGGGATCAGTGCTGAAATTTAAGGGCTGGATGGCCGCCCACGAGCTGAACGCTGAGGAGAACGCGACTGAGGGGAATGGCCAGAAAGGTGACGGACCTGGGGACGACATCGTATCTGGCGCCTTACCGGTGATGCAGCAAGGAGAACAGTTAGAACTTAAACAGCTCCGTCCAGAGCAAAAATTTACGCAACCACCGCCACGGTTCAGTGAGGCAACGCTCGTGAAGGAACTTGAAGAGAATGGCATCGGTCGACCTAGTACGTATGCGGCGATCATTGGGGTTTTACAGACGCGGGAATACGCCGCGAAAATTGAAGGACGGTTTAAGCCAACTGGGCTTGGCAAACTAGTGACAGAACTACTTGCTAAGAGTTTTGATGACATCCTCGACGTCGAGTACACGAAGGACTTGGAAGATTCACTGGACAAGATTGAAGATGGTAAGGCCGATTATCGCGGCACCATCGAGAATTTCTATGGAAAATTTAGTGCTGACCTGAGTCAGGCGGCCGAATCGATGCCAAACATCAAGGTCGAGGGCTTGCCAAGTGACGAGGTCTGCGATAAGTGCGACTCGCCGATGATCGTGAAGGTCGGCCGCTTCGGTCTTTTCCTCGCGTGCAGTAGTCATCCAGATTTCCAACTGACGCCGGTAGCGAGAAAGTATTTGGCGGAACGGGCCCGGAGCGGCTCTTCGATGAAACTTGGCCGTATTGGGCCACGCCAGTTGCTTGCACTGGAAACGTTGGCCGAAGCCAAGAAGGGGTTGGCCCAATCGGTGCTTCTCGAACACGCCATATCGGGGGCGACGTTGCGGAGTTTGGTTGATCGTGGCTTGCTGCAGGTCGAAGGTCAGTGCCAGAACACCCGTGAACTTGAAAGCACGGAAGGCGAGCAGGATGAAGTGGATGAGACCTGCGAGAACTGCGGTAAGGATATGGTCGTCAAGCGGGGGCGCTTCGGCCAGTTTCTGGCTTGTTCTGGATATCCAGATTGTAAAACGACGCGAAAACTCATTTCGACGAAGGAAGGCTTGGCAGCAGCCAAACCCGACCAGATCCTTGATGAAAAATGCCCCCGCTGTGATTCGAATTTGATCATTAAGCAAGGAAGGTTTGGTGAATTCACGGCATGCAGCAGCTATCCGGAGTGCCGCTACATTAAGCTGAAAAGTACCGGCGTCACGTGTCCGAAAGACGGCGGTGACATCGTTGAGCGAAAATCCCGTCGGGGGGCCTTTTACGGATGCGCTAATTACCCGGACTGCGATTTCACGCTCTGGAGCAAACCATTATTGGAGTCCTGTCCGAAGTGCCAAGCTCCCTTCCTGATGGAAAAGGTGACTAAACGGCACGGTCGCCAGTTGCTCTGCCACAAGGATGAGTGCGACTACATCCGGTCTGAAGAACTTGCGGCTGTGTAGCGTGACACCTCTGGCGTGACCTGGCCTGTCGGCTGGTCACGCCACTTGATCTGGGTTCCGATACTCTGCACGCGCAATTAGAAGAATCAGACATTCAGTAGATAGGTTGCAATTCGAAATCGTTTCATGATTCATGTCATTGGCGGCGGTTTGGCTGGTAGCGAGGCGGCTTGGCAAGCGGCTTCAATGGGTGTTGAGGTCAGACTGTATGAAATGCGTCCGGTTCGTTCAACTGCTGTTCATTCCACCGACCGCCTCGCTGAACTCGTGTGCAGCAATTCCTTCCGTGGTAATAAATTGGAAAACGCTGTCGGGCTTCTCAAGGAAGAAATGCGGCGGATGGACTCCCTCGTGATTCGGACTGGGGACCGGACCCGGGTACCTGCAGGCACGGCGCTAGCTGTCGACCGTAAACTCTTTGCTGATGAAGTGACTGCGGCGGTACAGGCGCACCCGCTGATCACAATAGACAGAACAGAGATTGAGGCGATTCCTAAGGGGCTTACGCCGATGGAGCCGTCAATCATCGCGACCGGTCCGTTGACGTCTGAGCGCCTATCGGCCGATATCGCAGCGTTCGTTGGCGCCGATCATCTGTATTTTTACGACGCGATTAGTCCAATTGTGCTTGCCGAGACAATTAATTGGAAACGTGTATTTCGTGCCTCGAGGTGGGGACGCGACTCGGTTGACACCGCATCCGGCACATCTTCTGATCAGCAACCCGGTGATTATGTGAACTGTCCACTAACGGCCGATGAGTACGGCCGCTTCTTCGAGGCCTTAACGAACGCAGAGTCAGCCACGGTTCACGATTTTGACCACGCCAAATTTTTTGAGGGATGCCTGCCCATCGAGGTAATGGCCAGTCGTGGCCGTGATACCCTGCGGTTCGGGCCGATGAAGCCAGTCGGCCTTATCGATCCACACGGCGGCGGGCTGCCGCCCCACGCTGTTGTGCAACTCAGGCAGGACAACTTAGCTGGCGATCACTTCAGTCTCGTCGGCTTTCAGACCCAGCTGAAGTGGGGTGAACAAGACCGGGTACTTCGCCTAATCCCCGGCCTAGAGCAGGCTGAATTCGTGCGGTTCGGCATGATTCATCGCAATACGTATATCAACGCACCCACGGTGCTTCGTCAGACTTGGCAAACGCGTCAACGTGAAGACCTCTTCTTTGCAGGCCAGTTGTCAGGGGTCGAGGGATACGTTGAGAGTGCGGCATCGGGCCTAATGGCAGGATTAAACGCCGCTGCTATCGCGCAGCGTCGGGAACCACTCGTTGCTCCTCGGACCACGGCGCTGGGGGCACTTGCATACTACGTGTCGCACGCTGTTGCTAGCGATTACCAGCCGACCAATATTGCTTTCGGTATCATGCCGCCACTGGCTAAGGCGCCGCGGCGAAGGGCCGCCCGCCGTCTAGCCACCGCCGAGCGGGCACTTCGGGATTTAGGTGTGTGGCGGTCTGAAGTTGGACTTGAATGCGATGCTCAGTCAACTCAAAGCCTTTCTTGAATATTTGCGGTTGAATCGCAATCTTTCGGTGCATACCGTCCGTGCTTACGAGAGCGATCTGAATCAGTTCATCTGTTTTAGAGCGAAGGTACTTAGGCGGTCTGCTGATCAAGTACCCCTCACCGACTTTGATCGGTATGCTGTCCGGGAGTTTTTGGCAGAACTGTATAAACGAGGCCTGTCGGGAAAATCTCAGGCCAGAAAACTCTCCGCGATTAAGATGTTTGGACAGTATCTTCAACGGGAGGAGCAAATCGACGAGGACCCGGTCAAAAGCATCATTACTCCCAAGTTAGTGAGAAAGCTTCCAGCCCATCTTGAGGTGAACGAGATGGCACAACTTTTGGGCATGCCTGATACAAAGTCGTGGCGTGATCGCCGAGACAAAGCGATCCTCGAAGTGTTTTACGCGTCGGGCCTACGATTGAGTGAATTGGTTGGGCTTGACGTTGAACACCTAGACCTCAGCGAACGTTTGGTACGTGTCAAAGGTAAGGGCGGGCGGGAACGAGAGGTGCCGTTCAACCAATTTGCGGCGAAAGCCGTCCAAGATTACCTAGACCATCCCGAACGAAAAAAAGTGATTAAGAAGGCGAAGTTGTTACCGGTATCGCGTCGCGCGGTGCGATCCGTGCGTGTTCGTGCGAACCCTTTGTTCATAAATTATCGTGGCCATCGGCTATCGACACGAAGTGTTGACCGCCTCGTGCGTCGGTATGTCAAAGCTTGGGCGATAAAGATGGGTGAGGACCCTAAAGAGTTTAAGCACATCAGTCCGCATGCGCTGCGCCATTCATTTGCCACGCATTTACTGGCGCGGGGTATGAATCTTCGGGCCATTCAGGAGTTGCTAGGGCACGAGGAGTTGGACACAACGCAGATATACACGAACCTCACTGACGACCACCGAACGATGGTCTACAGGAAGTCTCACCCAAGAGCGTAGCCATTCCTCTCGCTTGTCGAAGGTTACTTGCGCTTACTCTCCGAAGTATTCTGCAGAGCTTCCCACTCATGCATGAGGTCGCCGATCTCCCACATGAGCGCTTGGTGTTCTGCAACCAGGGTGTTCGCTGATTTTGGTTCCTTGTAGAAATCGGGCTGGCTCATTGTTACTTCAAGCTTCTTGAGAGCAGCTTCCCGGTCATTGATTTTCTGTTCAATCGCGGTCACGCGGCGGTGCTGAGCTTCGACAGAGCGCTGCTGCCGTTTGCGAGCGTCTGCTGCTAGCCGACGGCGTTTACGAGCATCCGCTGGTGCGCGTTTCTGGTCAGCGACCTTGGTCCTACCGGTGACCTTTTGTGTGGATTGTTTGATTGACCTCGTGGTCGACATTTTGTTTATTGCGACCCGTTGGGTTCGATTCCAGCAAAACTCCTCGTAAGTTCCTGGGTAGACTAACGCCTCACCCTGGCCGACTTCGATAATCTGGGTTGCTAGCCGATCCACAAAGTAGCGATCGTGCGACACGAAGATCAAGGTGCCATCAAAAGCCATAAGTGCTTCGAGAAGCACATCCGTGGAATCGATATCGAGATGGTTCGTCGGTTCGTCGAGGAGTAATGTATTAGCTGGGTGCAATAGCATTCGCGCCACTGCCAACCGCGTTCGTTCGCCACCAGACAGCACTCCAACCCGCTTATAAACGTCGTCCTCAGAGAAAAGAAAGGCCCCGAGGATGTTACGAATTGCGGGCACAGCGTCAAGCGGTGCACCAGCAACCAGCGTGTCATGAACCGTCAGTGTCGGCTCGAGTCGACTGGCTTCGTCCTGTGCAAAATACTGCATGGTGAACTGGTGCCCCTCGGTTCGTGAACCTGTGTCAGGCGACTCGACCCCAGCTAGAAGCCGCATCAGTGTTGATTTGCCAGACCCGTTTGGCCCGACGAGCGCGATTCGACTACCGCGCTCGATCAATAACTCGAATGGACGGAGGACTGCAGTGGTGTTATAGGTCTTACTCGCGCCTGCCAACGTGATCACGCTACGGCCGCTCTTACGGCACTTGGGAAACTTAAAGTGCACGACTTTTCGCTCGGGCGGCACCTCAATCGGCACGATTTTGCTAAGCATTTTTAGACGACTCTGTACTTGTGCGGCCTTCGTTGCTTGGTAGCGAAACCGGTTCACGAATTGGCGGACTCGCGCGATCTCGTCATCCTGTCGACGCTTTGCTTCTCGGAGACGTGCGAGGCGAGCATCCCGTTCACTGATGTAGGTGCTGTAAGTACCGGGATAGTCAGTGAGCGTCTTCAGGCTAATCTCGGTGATCCGGGTAACGACAGTATCGAGAAAGAAGCGGTCGTGTGAGACGAGAATTACGGCGTGCGGATACTCAGCCAGATAGGTTTCGAGCCAGTTGCGTGCCTCCAAATCAAGATGATTCGTCGGCTCATCGAGCAGAAGTAGATTAGGGCGTCCAAGTAAAAGGGTGGCCAGGGCGATACGCATCTGCCACCCACCAGAGAACGTGTGGCATTGACGTTTTCGATCTTCCTTCGCGAACCCTAATCCACGAAGAATCGTCTCGACTCGTTGATCAAGTGCATAACCATCCTGGCGTTCAAAAGCTTCCTGTGCCTCACTGTAGCGCTCCAGTAAACGTGGGTGGTCAGCTGCGGGTACTGACGCATCGCCCAACTGGTGCTCAAGGCTGTGCATTTCTCGCTTCAAATCAAGGACTTGCTGCTGACCACACTTAACTTCGTCGACGACGGTTCGGCCTGAGTGTACAAGGCCGTCTTGGGGAAGATAACCGACCGTCAATCCGTTCGGCTTGACGACACGGCCCGTGTCGGGGTCCTCGGAGCCGGCCATCATTTTCAGTAGAGTGGTCTTTCCAGCACCGTTCGGTCCGCAGAGGCCGACCCGATCGCCAGGCCCTAATTGCCAGGTGACTTCCTGAAGCAGTGTACGGGCGCCGAAACCTTTTGAGATGGCAGAAAGATGAATCATGACTAGCCGCTATCTGTGGCGTGGCTGCGCAGGGCTGACGAGACTCCTCGTCGGTCAGGAGATCATGTTACCAGAATAGATAACCCTATGATTTAAATGGGTTTACATTCTCCAGGCTGCGATATGAGGAGCTGGTCGTTGAATACTTGCGTCCGATCACCGACCGTTGAGACCAATCTTCCGTCTAATATATGGAGTGGGAGCAGCGCGCGTATGTGTTCCGATCAGTTTATGACGGTAAATAGGGTGTGGGGTCTACGAGGATGCCTGGTGCGCTAATGGCCTGGACCGACGAGGAATTGGTGTCCCGCTCGGCTCGTGGCGACCACGATAGTTTTAACCAACTCGTGGTCCGCTGGCAGAGACCAATTTACGCTTTGGCCTACCGAGTGATTGGACACGAAGAAGACGCGCGGGATGTATGCCAGGAGACCTTTCTTCGGGCATTCCGCGGTATTAAGGGTTTCAAGGGAGAGGCGAAGTTCTCATCTTGGCTGTACCGAATTGCGCTCAATCTTTGCCGCGACAAGAATCGTAGTGCCCAACGGTCACCGCTAAATAAGGTGTCGGACGACGTCGACGTGCTTGACCTAGCACCACCTCATGTAGCTGGTAGTTCGCTTGAAGACCAGGTTGGCTGGAGTGAGTTGGGTAGTGAAGTCTCCCGGGCGATGATGACAATTCCTGATGAACAGCGCACGGCGATCGTCTTAAAGGAATATCAGGGTCTCACCTTTCGGGAGATCGCTGATTTCCAGGGTTGTCCGGTGAGCACGGTAAAGACGAGGGTGTATCAGGGGCTCACTCGCCTCCGACAGGAGCTTGAGTCTCGAGGGATTGACCGTGTGGCTACGTTTCCGTCACGAGCCCCGGACGCAGGGACGCGGCAGAGAATGAGGAGAGTGACATGATGGACAATCGGCGCGACGACATCTGCAACGACAAGTCGTTACTGATGAGCTATCTCTACGACGAGTGTGGCCTGGATGAACGCAAACGCGTTGAGGCTCACCTCGCCGTGTGTGCATCATGCCGCGACGAGCTCCAGGCGCTGACGGGTGTGAGAGGTCGCCTCGTGGACTGGACACCGCCTGAACCGGCACCGGACTTCCGTGTGGTTCCGGCTGATGCGGTGGCTGTGCCGCGCAGCCGGCCGTGGACCTTTTGGCAGGCAGCGCCAGTCTGGTCGTTGGCTGCGGCCCTCGTTTTGGTGGTTGTCACCTTGGTCGCGAATCTCGAAATACGATATGGCGACGACGGACTAGTCGTGCGTTCCGCGTGGTCCGATGGGGTTCCCTCATCTGAGCGAACCCAGAGTGGTACGGAAGCATTATGGCGTGCCGAACTGGCTGCGCTTGAATCCGAGCTCCGGCAAGATTTTGAAACGTTCAGTTCTGGTGAGCCGCCCCAAACGAGCGAGACTATCAGTTCTGAAGTGAGTGAGGAATCGGACCTTGTTCGTGTTCAGCGACTGATCGAGGAGAGTGAACGCCGACAGCAGCGAGACTTGGCACTGCACTTTGCGCAACTCATGCGTGAGACTGATGCGCAGCGGCAGGCCGACCTAGGACGTATCGATCAACAACTAGATCGGCATCAACATCTGACCGAAGCTGAAGTAGTGCAACACGGCGAGATCATGGATTACCTTGTTCGGGTGGCCGGACGCTAGTTGTGGGAGGGTTATCTTGAAAACCATGATCTTTCTCGCTTTGACCTTGTTTGCGACGGGTGTCTGTTTGCAGGCCCAGCCGTCATCGGAGGTTACGTCTGGAAGGACAGAACCTAGTCAGTTGCGATACCAGTTGCGAGTCGTGGAGCGGGTGTTTGAAGAGGCAGTTGAGCATAGCGCACGGAATTTCGCGTCAAGCATGGAGGAATCGACGCCAGGGGCCGCACGATTTATGGGGAATACAGGGGCTCACGGTTTTAGATTAGACGGCTACGGTCTATTCTTCGACGTGCAGATACCGGTACTGCGAACTAGTCTCTCTTGGGTGTTTCGCCACTTGAACCGACGACGCGATGGCCTTGGACCCACGCTGCAATCGTTGCGGGAACATGTGCGTTCGTTGGGTAACGTGGACGTGCAGGACTCGCTTGAGGAGGCTCTCCGGAGATTTGAGTCGCTAGTTGGTTACCCGCCGCCCCTGCCACCACAGCGCTCCGAAGCGCCCACCATACCATCTCCACCTGATGTCGACCCGGGCGAGATGTACGCGGTGGCAATTCGTGACGCGCTCGCTAATGCAATATTGGACTACACTGGCTTACTGCCGCTGGCGGCGAACGAGTGGCTGACCGTAGCCACTACGTCCAGTGGCAACCGCGCAGACTCGCTGACTGACGAATCAAGGGCCTTGGGACTGATGCTGCGGGTGCGCGGGAATGTTCTTATCGCGCTCAGGCAGGGGGAAATGGCCAGGAGCGAAGCGCTGAGCCGGATCGAGTACTCAGAATTCTGATCTACAATCTTTCATGCGATACGTTTATCGGACTTCCCGAGGGTTGCAAGGAACTCTGCTAAGTCTTGTCCTCACCGCGGTGGGTTTTTCTGCCGGATGCGGAGGAGAGCCGCTCGACGTTACCAGCGAATTACTCGTCACCGAAGTAACGACAGGCTGGTTCGACAGTGGTATCCAACCGGATGGGAGGAATAAACTCGTCCCGGAGGTTGCGTTTCAACTGAAGAACGGTGCACAGAACGGGATCTCAATTGTGACTGTCATGGGGGTCTTTCGGGTTCTGGAGGACGTGCAGGAGTTGGGAAGCTCTACGGTGATGGCGATTAGTGCTGACGGACTACCGGTCGGTGATTCAACCCAACTGATTGTGATGCGTGCGCGGCTTGGTTACGCGAGTACCGAACCCAGGCTCCAAATGCTGCAGCACCGGTTGTTTGTGGACGCGAAAGTCGAATTATTTGCAAAGCATCGCAGCTCTCAGTGGCTCCCAATTGGGGAATATGTCATCGACAGACAACTGTTAACGGATTGAAGTCCGAAGCGTCACGTATGCTGACATATTTGCCGTAAAGTACACTAGGTGCGTGAGGCTCGTGCTGGCGGCCGGCTTGCTACGTTGACACTCTTTTCCTTCATTCGGTAGACTCGCGCCGTTGGTGTCCTGTTACTTTTTCAACCGCCGACGCTAGGCCACGGCTGCTTTCCAAGCTCAGGATATGCATCACAGCACCACGGTTCTCGCGATACGACATGAAGGCCGAACTGTCCTGGCCGGTGATGGCCAGGTCACTTTTGGCCAGACAGTTGTGAAGCAAGGTGCCAGGAAGATACGCCGTCTCTACAACGACCGAGTTCTTGCGGGCTTTGCCGGTTCAGCTGCCGATTCATTCGCGCTGTTTGCCAGGTTCGAAACCAAGCTCGACCAATATCGTGGCAATCTTGAACGGTCAGCAGTTGAACTTGCCAAGGACTGGCGTACGGATCGTGTGTTGCGCCGACTGGAAGCGATGTTAGTTGTTGCAGACAAGGAGTCGATGTTCCTACTGTCTGGTACCGGAGATCTGATAGAGCCGGATGATGGCATTGTCGCTATCGGTTCTGGTGGGCCCTATGCGCTCGCGGCTGCCAAGGCGCTGGCCGGACACACGAACCTCGATGCACGCCAGATCGCCGAAGCGGCAATGCGAATCGCCGCCGGAATCTGTGTGTACACGAATGACTCGATTTCAGTTGAGGAAGTGTAATGGTTCTTGATGGTGAGTTGTTTCGTGCTCATTGAATTCCACTGATGCCAATCTATCTGCCCCAAGCTACCGCCTCTACGGCTGATTCGCTAACGCCACGCCAGATCGTTGCCGAACTCGACAAATTTGTTGTCGGGCAGGCCCAGGCTAAGCGCGCGGTCGCGATCGCACTTCGGAACCGAATGCGACGGCAGAAACTCCCACCAGAACTGGCCGAGGAGGTGGCACCCAAAAACATTCTAATGATTGGTCCAACGGGTGTTGGCAAGACCGAAATTGCGAGACGCTTGGCCCGGTTGGCACAATCGCCGTTCATAAAGGTTGAAGCATCGAAGTTTACCGAGGTCGGCTACGTGGGCCGTGATGTTGAGTCCATGGTGCGTGATCTCACTGAGCTTGCCGTCGATATGGTCCGTGACGAGCGGCTGGTTGAGGTTAGAGAGCGCGCCAAGCAAAACGCTGAGGAACGGGTGCTCGACCTACTGCTGCCACCGATCGAACCTGCGGGTAATAGCGATGAAGTGAACGCGGCACGTGAACAGGTACGTCGGACACGCGAGAAGTTTCGCGAGCAACTCAGGGATGGTCAACTTGACAATCGACGCCTTGAGATTGATGTCCGTGACAAGTCGTTTCCGTCATTTGAAGTATTAGCAGGCTCGTCGGTCGAGGAAATCGATATCAATGTCAAAGACATGCTGCCAGGTTTGTTTCAAGGGCGTAGCCGTAAACGAAGCATGCCTGTGCCTGAAGCTCTGGAGTATCTGGTAAAGGAGGAAGAACAGAAGCTCGTCGACATGGAGTCGGTCGGGCGTTCAGCCGTTGAGCGGGTTGAACAGGCTGGCATCATTTTCATCGATGAGATCGACAAGATTGCCGGACACGAGAGTAAGCACGGGCCTGATGTGAGCCGGGAAGGTGTGCAACGCGACGTCCTGCCGATTGTCGAAGGTACGACGGTTAATACAAAGCACGGCATTGTACGAACCGATCACATCTTGTTTATAGCGGCGGGCGCGTTTCACGTCGCGAAACCCTCTGACCTTATTCCAGAATTACAAGGCCGGTTTCCGATTCGCGTCGAGCTTCAGGCGCTCGGTACTGAGGAGTTCGTCCGAATTCTTACTGAGCCGCGAGGGGCACTGGTCAAGCAGTACACGGCTCTTTTGGCAACTGAGGGACTCGAGTTGAGTTTTGAACCCGGCGCAGTGGACCGCGTGGCCGAATTAGCAACCTTGGTCAACGAACGTGCAGAGAATATTGGGGCGCGTCGGTTACACACGGTGATGGAGAAGCTCCTCGATGAAATCTCGTTTGAGGCGCCTGATATGGCTGAAACATCGATTACGATTGATGCGGCCTACGTCGATCGTATGCTGGCGGAAATTGTTAAGGATGAAGACCTCACCCGATATATCTTGTGAGTCAAATCCGGTACCATCGCGCGGTGGTCATGTTCCTTCTGGTCCTAGTCACGGCCGTGGGCTGTGGTAAGAAGGGGCCGCCACGGGCTCCGATTAGGATCGTGCCCACCGAGCCCATTGAGTTCGAAGCTCGTCGACTTGGTGCGGAGGTATACCTCCAGTTTGAAGTGCCGGCTACTAACACTGACGATACCGCACCGGCTGATCTGGACACCGTAGAAGTTTATTCAATCACCCTTGGTCCATTGCCGGAGGGGGTCAGCCCGCTGACTGACGAAGAGTTCATTGAGGTGGCAACTCTGGTGGCGACGATTGATGTTAGGCCGCCAGCAGATCTAGAGCTGGCCGAACTAACCCCACCAGTAGGCGGTACATTGCTTGAGCTCCCAGCGCAGGGTGCAATAGTTGCGGTGCGGGAAGTGTTGGCAACGGAAATGTTGAGCTCGGCCGACCTGTCGAATGTCGACCGCCGTTTCGATATCGACGAAGACAACGAAGACGATACTGAAGTGCCAGTGGTGACTGGACTCCGTTGGGTTGAGGCGCCGGCAGCTTTCCCGTTTCTTCCGGAACGACCACGACGTACCTACGTAGCGGTCGGCCTGACGGCCGATGGTGATTATGGCAACATGTCCACCGAGCTCGGAGTTCGGCTGGATGCAGCTCCTAATGCTCCGGGACCGCCTGAAGTCAGCTATACGGCGGACGCTGCAACGATTACTTGGTCACCCGTTCCTAATGCGATGCGCGCCGTGCAGGCACCTGCCCTCGACTTATCGGCACTGGAAGCGATGGCGCCGCCGGAACTCCAAGTTCTACTCGAGTCAACGCCCACGATTGCCTCCGCTGAGCCCATGACCTATAACGTCTACACCTACAACCCACATACTGAGGTGCCGGCCACTGGGGATGTGGTGATGCCCATTCCGGTTAACGCAGTGCCGTTCGAGACGTTTGAGTTAAGCGACGCAAATGTGGAGTTTGGCGTAGAAAGGTGTTACATCGTCACGGCAATTTCGACAGTTGATGGCGATCCGATCGAGAGCGAGGCGTCCTCTCCAACCTGCGCTGAATTCCGAGACACGTTTTCACCAGCTGCGCCGAGGAATCTCGCAGCGGTTGGAAGCGTCGGTGCAGTCAGCCTGATCTGGGAACTAAACTCCGAAGTCGACTTGGCGGGCTATCTGGTCTTGCGTGGTGAGTCGCCTAATGGCACACTCGAGCCGCTAATGACGGTGCCGCTGACGGAGACGAATTACCGAGACACCACTGGCACGACGGGTGCCACCTATGTTTACGCCGTTGTGGCGGCTGACGGGGCGGCACCGCCTAATATTAGCGAGCTGTCGAACCAGGTGACCGAGTCGCCTCGGTAACCAAGTCCGCCGTCTTGCGGGTGGCGCCCGCATCAGGAAGGAGTGCGCCGATGAAGTTATTCGTTGATTCGGGAAACGTTGCTGATATTGCCGGTCTTGTTCCGCTTGGAATCATTGATGGTGTTACCACGAATCCATCACTTCTAGCGAAGGCGGGCGGTGATTCACGAGCGATACTTAAGGAAATTTGTCAGACGGTTCAGGGGCCGGTCAGCGCTGAGGTTGTAGCGACAGATGTCAACGGTATGATCCAAGAAGGCCGCGAGTTGGCCGGAATCGACGAGCACATTGTTGTGAAAGTGCCGTTTGGGAAGCCTGGCGTGCAAGCTTGTGGGAAGCTTGCGGATGAAGGCATTCGAGTCAATGTGACGCTGGTCTTTTCATCGACTCAAGCGCTTCTTGCAGCCAAGGTTGGAGCGACTTTTGTTAGTCCGTTCGTCGGCCGACTGGACGATGTTGCGACTTCAGGCATGGAATTGATCAGCCAGATTGTCGATATTTACGACAACTACGAGTTTAGTACTGAGGTGCTAGTGGCGAGCATCCGTGGGCCGCTCCACATTGTCGAAGCTGGTCGTCTTGGTGCTGACGTGTGCACTTGTCCGCCGGCCGTGATTGAAGCACTGTTTAGGCATCCCCTGACCGACATCGGCCTTGCGAAATTCCTCGCTGATTGGGAAAAGGCACAGGGCGCAAAAGGGTAAAAAAAGAGAACGACTAGCATCATGGATACGGGAAATAGGAACCTCGCCGATATTGAACGTCGGGCCGATGAGGCGGGTGGTGAGGCTCGCCGCGCGAAGCAACACGCGGCAGGGAAGTTGACGGCGCGCGAGAGGATCGACCTATTTTTCGATCCAGAGACGTTTCAGGAGATCGATCGTTACGTCACGCACCGCTGCCGCGATTTCGGTATGGCCGACCAGGTTGTACCAGGTGACGGTGTCGTCGCTGGATTCGGCCGTGTGAACGGACGGCTTGTCTTCGCATTTGCACAGGACTTTACGGTGGTCGGAGGGTCGTTGTCAGAGACGAACGCCGCTAAGATCGTCAAGCTGATGGATCAAGCGGTCAAGATGGGGTCGCCGATCGTTGGTCTTAACGACTCGGGTGGCGCGAGAATTCAGGAGGGGGTGCTGTCTCTTGGTGGCTACGCCGACATCTTTCTTCGGAACACACTGGCGTCCGGAGTTGTGCCCCAACTCTCAGCCATCATGGGACCCTGTGCCGGCGGAGCGGTTTATTCGCCAGCCATCACTGATTTCACTGTCATGGTTGATGGTACAAGCTACATGTTCGTGACCGGTCCGGACGTTATCCAGACGGTCACGCATGAGACCGTGACGAAGGAATCGTTGGGAGGTGCGACAACACATAACGCTAAGAGCGGAGTCGCCCACTTTGCGGTAGCTGACGATCACGAATGCTTGTCCTTGTTACGTGACCTTCTCAGTTTCTTGCCGAGTAACAACCTTGATGATCCGCCAGTCGTAGCATCAAGTGATCCTCCGGATCGTGAGGACATAGCGCTCGACCGCTTGGTCCCCGAAGCGCCAAACCAGCCATACAATATTGTTGAGCTCATCAATTCTGTTGCTGACGATGGTATTTTTCTGGAGGTGCATCAACAGTTTGCCAAGAACCTTGTCGTTGGCTTCGTGCGTCTTGGTGGGCACACTGTTGGAGTTGTAGCCAACCAACCGACTCATCTGGCGGGCACCCTCGACATCGACGCCTCGGTCAAGGGAGCCCGGTTTGTGCGCTTCTGCGACGCCTTTAACATTCCGTTGCTGACCTTCGAGGACGTACCTGGTTTCTTACCTGGTACGCAGCAGGAGCACGGCGGCATAATCCGTCATGGTGCAAAGTTACTGTTCGCGTTCGCAGAAGCGACTGTGCCAAAGGTCACGGTGATTACCCGTAAAGCTTACGGCGGTGCTTACTGTGTGATGGCAAGCAAGCACATCCGCACCGATCTCAACTATGCGTGGCCGACCGCAGAAATCGCTGTCATGGGGCCAGAGGGCGCAGTCAACGTGCTGTACAAGCGAGAACTTGAGGCAGCCAAGGACCCTGAGACTCTGCGTGCTCAAAAGGCTGCTGAATTCCGGGAAAAGTTCGCTAATCCCTACACCGCGGCGGCACGAGGCTACCTCGATGCAGTGATCCAACCTCGACGAACTCGTCAAATTCTGGTTACCGCTTTTGAAAGCCTGGCCAGCAAACGGGACAAGAACCCTCCGAAGAAGCACGGCAACATCCCGCTATAAGGGCAAGCAGCTAGCCCTTAAGTGCTAGAATAAAAGGCAGATCGCGCACATCGTTTGTCTGCCTGGTCATGGTGCCTGTGCTGCGAGACCGCAAGGTAAGACATGAAGGTTCTGGTCGCGAACCGTGGCGAAATCGCCATCCGAATTATGCGTGCCTGTCGTGAGATGGGCCTTGAAAGCGTCGCAGTGTACTCCGAGTGTGACCGCTGTGCATCTCACGTCACCTATGCGGACGAGGCGTATGCGATTGGGGCAAGCGAGCCGAAGGAGAGTTACCTCAGTGTCGACAAGATACTAGAAGTGGCCGAAAATGCTGATGTATGGGCAGTTCACCCGGGATACGGTTTTTTATCTGAGAATGGAGAATTCGCGGCTTCCGTTCGGGCAGCTGGCCGGGTGTTCGTTGGTCCTTCGGCAGATGCCATCGCGCTTATGGGGGGAAAGGTGGCGGCTCGCGAGAAAGCAGTGGCTGCCGGCGTTCCAGTTGTACCCGGCACTGGTGCGCCGGTCGACCCCGCCATTTCTCACGATGAGATGATCGCTCTCGCCTCTACCATCGGCTATCCCTTACTGGTCAAGGCAGTGGCCGGTGGAGGCGGGAAGGGGATGCGACTGGTTTCTGAGCCATCGGCGATCACTACGGCGATCACCACGGCGCGTTCTGAAGCTGGGTCGGCGTTTGGCGACGATGCAGTGTATCTTGAGCGCCAGCTTCAATTCCCGCGACATATCGAAATCCAAATCCTAGCCGACGAGTACGGTACGGTCGTGCCGTTTGTCGAACGCGAGTGCTCAATCCAGCGCCGGTATCAAAAGTTAGTCGAGGAGTCACCCGCCTCAGGAATGTCACTTCAACGTCGGACGGCCATGGCCGACGCAGCCGTGTCGATCGCCAAGGCGGTCGACTACACAAATGCCGGAACTGTTGAATTTCTGGTCGATGAATCAGGCGACTTCTATTTCCTTGAAATGAATACGCGTTTGCAGGTCGAGCATGGGGTAACCGAAGCAGTTACGGGAGTCGACTTGGTTCGGTGGCAGCTTCGTATCGCTCAAGGCGAAAAGCTCGATAGTACTCTAGGGCATACGCTTAAACCGACTGGACACGCTATCGAATGCCGGGTTTATGCTGAAGACCCTGATGCGTCATTCTTACCATCTCCTGGACGTATCCGTGGCCTGCAGTTGCCTTCGGGACCAGGTATTCGCGAGGACAGCTGTGCTGTTGTGGGTGGTGAGGTGCCTGTTTTTTATGACCCATTGATTTCGAAGGTTGTTGCATGGGGCGCGGATCGAACGCACGCTATCGCTAGGATGCGTCGGGCGATGGACGAGTTTAGGGTGCAGGGTATCAAGACGACGATCCCGTTCTTTCAGTGGCTAATTCGCAGCCGCGCGTTCGCCGAAGGAGCCATAGATACAACATTTGTCGACGCTACCCTAGCCGAGCGAGATGGGCGAGCCTTCACTGATCCCTCATCTGAAGCGGAGGAGGTCGCCGTGATTGGTATGGCGGCACACGCTTTTCTGGAATCCGTTGGAGGGGAAACAACAGAACCCTTTGAAACGAGCTCGCCATGGCGTCGAGTGGCTCGGGCGGCCGCATTGCGCACCTAATTTACTGGAAGCATGCGTTTCAGCATTGAAGTCAACGGTCGGGTGCGAACGGTGATGGTTAAACGGCCAACAGCGTCGCTTAGGCACCACCTATTAGTGGATGTAGACGGGCAGCAACACAAGGTTGATGTTCGTCGTTTGGGCACCGGCAGACTATCGATAATTCGCCTAAACGGGATGCCAACGAGTCACGAGGTGGCGGTAGTGGCCACCGGCCGCCGTGCACAATTTGACGTCCAACTTCGTGAGGGGGTGTTTCAGGCTGTCGTTGATAGCCGGCGGGCAGTGCGCCAAGTGAGGGAGGAGGATGTCTCCGGAAGAAGAGATGTCGTTGCTCCGATGTCCGGTCGGATTGTACGAGTGATGGTTGCAGACGGCGACGAGGTCGTCGAACAACAGGACCTCGTTGTCGTTGAGGCGATGAAGATGGAGAACGTTTTGAAGGCACCGAAAGCAGGGCGCATAAAGAAGGTGCCTATCCGTGAAGGGATGACCGTTGAGGTTGGACAGACGTTAGTCTCTTTTGAGTGAGTGACTGATTGGATGAGCTGCGTGTGAAGGAATCCAGAACAGATTCGAACGCTGATGCGCCGACGCCTGCTGTCAAGCGTGGCAGGTGGTGGTATGCACGGCTACCTCTCGTCCTAGCTGCGGGACTGATTGCAGCGTTTGTAGTGACGAGCGTCACTGTGGATGTTGGTCCCGCTCTCCGCGGCCAGGTTGAGCAGATAGGGTCTCGGCAAGTGGGCCGACCGATGCACATCAGAAAGTTATCGGTCTATCTCTTCCTCGGCCGCTACCTAGCCGAGGATCTAGTTATTGAGGGTCCGACACCCGATGACCGTCCTTTCCTGCAAGCGGACCGCATCGTTGTGTCGATTCCTTGGTCATCACTGTTTCGTGGTGAGATCCTCTTCGATTCAATTGAGATAACTGATTGGGAGATAGTTCTTGAGAGCTTTCCTGACGGGAGACACACATTCCCCGACCTTGACGGTGACCCAGCTGATATTGATGACACAGCAGTCGCGAACGGTTCTGACAACGGCGATCTGTTTATTACTACGCTCAGCTACATCCGTGCCCATCGTGGGACAGTTATCTTTGATGATTACGGATCGAACTGGAGTGCTGTGACGCCAAACTTCGATATTACCGTGACTAAACTTACGGATTATCGGGGACAAGTCTCGTTCTCCAATGGCACCGTGCAGGTCGGATCGTACGAGCCAATTACAGCATCGGTACAAGCGGATTTTGGGATTGAGGGTAGTGATGTCATGTTCGATCGACTTGACCTGGAGACGAATGGCACCATTTCCCATCTAGTGGGTAAAGTAGAAACAGCGAATTGGCCAGAGCAACACTACGAGGTGCAATCAGAAGGAGACTTAGGAGTTCTCCGGGACATCTTTTTTGCTCATGACCCGTTCACTGTAGGCGGAATGGGGCACTTTGGCGGAACTTATCATAAGTACGAGAACGGCTATGACCTCCGCGGAGATTTCCGGAGTGATCTAGCAACGATTAATGAGCAGCCGTTCCTTGAGCTTTCCGGCTCACTACATTGGCGTAACGATGATTTTGACGTTTTTGATACTTCCTCTATTTTCCACGATGGCCCATTGCAGTTCGAATATGCACTGAGGTCACCCGATCTTCCCGACGGTCACACTGGTCGTCTTGACCTGAACTATCGGAATGTTGACTTGCACCTGCTTACCGACAAACTAGCCCTTGCCGGTGTTCGTTTGCAGGGTCAAGCGACGGGGTGGAACCGCATGTCGTGGCCACGCGGCCATTTCCAAGAACACCAAGGCGAAGGGCATGTTGAAGCGCTGCCACCGAATGGTGTTCAACTCCAGGCTGCATTGGTCGATCAGGCGGTGTTAAACCCCGAGACCGCATCATCGCAACCCTTCAGGCGCTTTTCTATCGGTGGGTCGACGAGCTACCGGTTGGGGCCTAAGTGGATCGACCTTGCGGTTGGGAGCTGGATTGCTACGCCGCGGACACGTATCGTGTTTGAAGGACGGACTGCCTATGGTGATGATTCCGAGATCCCATTTAACATGACGAGCGCCGATTGGCAGGAGACCGATCAAATTCTTTCGGGTGTCATGACCGCTTTTGGCGAACTGACAAATGAGTTCGAAATTTCTGGCCGGGGCACGTTTAACGGTGTCATACAGGGAGCGATTTCAAGTCCACGGGTTTCGGGCGTGTTTGCTGCCAAAGGGATGCGTCTTTGGGATGTGATGTGGGGTCGGTGGGCGGGTGAAGCGATCATCGAGGACGGGTACTACGAAATTACGGACGGACATGTGACCGACGGAGATTCGGAAATCGAATTCGATGGGCGGTTCGCTTTTAGCTATCCACGAACTGATGGTGATGAAGAAATGAACGCCACGTTCAAAATCACTGATCGACGCGCTACAGATTTTCTTACAGCATTTGAGCAAGAAGGGTACCGCGTCGAAGGGTTACTGTCTGGCGAGTTACATCTCTATGGACATTACGAGGCGCCGTTTGGGTTCGGTCAGATGTCGATGCGCAACGGTACAGCATACGGTGAACCAGTTGAATCTGGTGTTGCGGGGCTCCGTTTCGAAGGTGTAGGTGTTCGGCTCGACGGTATGGAGATGGTCAAGGGTGGCGGCGTCGTCACCGGTGCTGCATTCGTCAATTGGCTAGGCACTTACACATTCAATGCGGATGGTTATGGAATTCCGATGTCGGAGGTGGCGACGGTCGAGAATCCGTACGTACCCCTTTCGGGGACGCTCCAGTTCGCCGCTTCAGGTGTCGGGGCGTTTGAGACTCCCAACTACGATGTTCGTGGTCGTGTGGACAGCCTTTTCATGAGTGAGGAGGAAATTGGGCAGGTGACCGGACGCATCGGTGTGAGAAACGAGGAGTTGGAGATTGAAATTGAAGCGGCCTCACCGAGGCTGGCGATTTCAGCGCTAGGCCGAGTTGCTCTGACGACTGAAGGTGACGCTGAGTTGGCATTCCGTTTCACCGACACCGCGCTCGATCCTTACATAAGGGTTTTCGAGCCTCGACTTCAGCCGTACACCACGATCCTTGCGAGTGGTTCAACCCGAATTGTGGGCGAACTCAGTAATCCTGAGCACCTTCTGGTAGATACGACTATTGAGCAGTTGCAGTTAGGACTCTTCGATTACGAGTTACGTAACGACGGTGACGTTCGCATTGCTTTAGACCAGGAGGTCGTCCGGATTGAGCAGATGCAACTAGGAGGGGAGGGCACCGCCCTAAATCTTTCTGGCGAAGTTCGCCTTCGAACCGATGAGGTTGCCATTCGGGCAACGGGTGATGCGAACCTCGGAATTCTTCAAGGTTTTATCGGCGATATTCGAAGTTCAGGCAACGCGGAACTTGTGGCTGAGATTCGCGGTTCGATCGATGTGCCGGTTCTGGATGGGTTCGCGGCGGTAACCGACGGCCGACTTCGACTTTTCTCTCTGCCACACTCACTGGAAGCGGTCAACGGTCGAGCTGTTTTTGATGCAGAAGGTATTCACTTGGATGATCTGTCGGCCACGCTTGGTGGCGGCTTAGTGCAGTTTGGGGGACGGGTTGGTCTTGACGGCTATCTGCCTGGTGAGTTGGACATGACACTGACTGGCCAAGGGATGCAATTACGCTACCCAGAGGGGATCCGTTCTGTGATTGATGCTGATCTTTCATTACAAGGATCCTTTGAGGATCCGATACTTGTCGGTGTTCTTGAGGTGGTTGACGCGACTTGGGTCAGACAGTTTGAAGTCGATACCCAGTTCTTGAATTTTTCGACTCAAGACGAAACCTATGATCCCGAAAGCGAAATCGAATCTGCGTTCCCAATACGCTACGACCTTCAGATCAATGCACCTGGAACACTTCGTGTTGAAGATAGGAATGCTCGCGTGACCGCCAGCGTTGACCTCAGAATGCAGGGGACGGCACAGCAACCGCAGTTACTCGGTTATATAGAGGTCGATCGTGGTGAAGTATTCTTTGAGGGTAATAGGTATTTTGTAACTAGTGGGAGCGTGGATTTCAGCGACCCCACTAAAATTGATCCCTTCTTTGATGTTGAGGCTGAAACAAGTGTGCGAGTGCCGGGTCAGATTTATCGTGTGATTTTTCATGCCGCTGGTACAGCTGAACGATTTGTTCCCGACCTCACTTCGGATCCACCGCTACCGGCGATCGACATTCTTGCCTTGTTGCTTGGTAGTGTCCACGATCCTGCCGAGGGTGAGCTCAGGGCGATTCGTACTGGAACCGAGACTGATCGACAGTTGCTGCAGGCGCGGGCGGCACAACTACTAACGAATCCGATCTCGTCAGGCTTTGGTCAAGTGGTTGAGGAGTCGTTCGGTGTTGATAGTTTCCAGATTGGGTCGTCGCTGAGCGATGCGACCTCGAGACAAACGGCCGAGTTAAGGCCAACAGCGAGGCTAACCATTGGCAAGCGCGTTTCTGACCGGGCATATCTAACTTTGTCTCGTGCCCTGACGGGTGGAGAGCGCGATTTACTTATTTTGCTAGAGTACGATCAGAGCGACCGGCTTTCTTGGGTGCTATCCCAAAATGAAGACCGTACTTACGCAATTGACTTTCGTGTGCGTCACGCCTTCTAGATGAACCCACTTAACCACTCGTCGTGCGCCGAGGGCCGGAAGTTGTGGTTTGCGGTGCGTCACTTAGCCAGTTTGGTTTTGGCGGGTTGGGTCACTTGTGTCTCTTTAGGTGCGGTGGCAGATGTCAGTAGCTACCTGGGGCTCCCAATTGTTGATGTGAAACTCGACTTCGGGGGTGCAGTGCCAGCTCCTGGGAGTGAAGAGCTAATTGTTACAAGCGTTGGGACACCGTTATCGATGACCGACGTTCGCGAGAGCATCTGGCACCTCTTTAGCCTAGGCTACTACAGCGATATCCGCGTGGATGCAAATCTACGGGATGGAGGCGTTGTACTGCTCTATAAACTGACTCCAATTAAGATCGTTGATCGGTTCGCATTCCTGGGAAACTTAGGATTGTCTCGTGGCGATCTCCGTGAGGCGATTGACGAACGCTATGGCGAGCGGCCTCAACTCGGCGAGGTAGACGATATCGTAGGGTTTCTGCGTGAGCTATACCGCAACCAGGGATACTTAAGCACAAGTATCGTAAGCTCGCCGGTCGACCGAGGTGGTGGTCTAACGACACTGACTATAGAAGTTGCTGCCGGCGAGCAGGCTCGTCTTGCGACACTTGTTCTTAGTGGTCAAGTGCTCGAAGAAGAGGCGAATATTTTTCGACGACTCGACCTTCGAATCGGTGGACATCTCGATCGCGAAGCGCTGGAACAGCATCTGAACGATTACGTTAATAATCTGAAACAAGATGGGTACTTTGAAGCTGTGGCTGACCACGTTGTGGAGGCCAGGCCCGGTGGACTTCAACTCGATCTTACTTTGACGGTAAATGCGGGGCCCCGTGTAATAGTCGAGTTTAAGGGCGACTCACTACCGGCTGAGATTCAGGGTGCCCTTGTAACAATAGACCGTGAGAGCTCGGTTGATGAGGATTTATTAGAGGACTCCAATCGTCGACTCCTGGACTATCTTCGGCAGCGTGGCTTCCGACGAGCAATAACCGACTACACTCGAACCGGCGATGATCAGGAACTGAAGATTGTTTACCACGTCGACCGCGGGCCAGTTGTACGCGTTGGTGGTATTGAGATCGAGGGCCATCAATTGTTCCCGCGTGCTGTATTTCAGGACAGGCTTGGGGTCGTCGTTGGTGATCCGTTCGTGGAGGCGACTTTTGATGAGAGGGTCACCGCGATACTTGCTGCTTATCGGGAAGCCGGCTATCCGAACGCCAATATAACAACGGAGGTTGTAGAAGAATCCAGTCCTTTGGGTCCTATTGTGTATCTTCGACTCACAGTGACCGAAGGGCTTCGTGTGGTCATTGGTTCCATCGAAATCGAGGGCGCACCAAATTCTGTCGTTCCAGATCTCCAGACGGCAATAGCGGCACGCCCCGGTGCAGTCTATGAGCGAGCCGTTGCGTTGGCGGACCGAGACACGATTCTACAGCGGTTGCTTAGCCTGGGCTATGAGACTGCGAGCGTGCGCGTAGACGCCTCTTTTGACCCCGGTACCCGCCAAGCCCACCTTACTCACGTTGTTGAAGCCGGACCGCAGATTCTCGTCGATCACGTCTTAATTACTGGGCAGTTCCAGGTTAGCACCGCAACAATCCGTCGAGAAATAACACTGGTGCCTGGTCAACCGCTGAGCCAGGATCGACTTACTGAAAGCCGTCGGCGCTTGGGAGCGCTTGGATTATTCCGCAGGATTAGGATTACTGAAATTAGCCATAGTAGTGATACCAGACGCGATGTTCTGGTGGCAGTCGAGGAGGTGCCGGCGATAACACTCGGCTACGGTGGCGGGTTTGAAGCTGGGACTAGACTACGTCGGGGGCGCGGAGAAAGTGGTGCTGCAGTTGAGCAAGTCGAGTTTGCTCCGAGAGGCTTTTTTGAGATCGGCCGAAGAAATCTGTGGGGCAAGAACCGCTCAGTTAACTTATTTACGCGAGTGAGTTTCCGGCCAGCTGACGATCAGGTGGTTAATGATAATTCGAGCAACTTTGGATTCAACGAATATAGGGTGTTGGCCACATTTCGCGAACCGCGCGTTTTTAATTCGGCAGGGGAATTATTGTTCTCGGCTTTCATTGAACAATCGATTCGATCGAGTTTCAATCTCAAACAGCGTGGTGTGCGCGTTGAGTGGCGAAGGCCTCTTGGCTCAACCACAATCTTCACTGGTGGCTATACGTTTAACCGAGACCAGTTATTTGACGAGCGCTTCAATACGGAGGAAGAGCGTCTCATCGACAGGTTGTTTCCCGGGATTGCACTATCGACGTTTTCAGGGGCGTTCATTCGGGATAGCCGTGACGACCCATTCGATCCAACGCGTGGCCAACTCTTGAGCGTTGACACAGGATTGGCTGGCCGGGCGATAGGCTCTGAGGTTGGGTTTGCGAAGACGCTAATGCAGGGGTTTTTTTACCGGCGTTTACCCGGGACATCTTCAGTGGTCTTTGCCTCTGGGCTCCGGGTTGGGTTGGCCACTGGTTTTTCGAGGGCAGTCAAGATCATCGATAAAAATGGGAATCCAGTTTTAGCAGCAGACGGTCAATCAGTTGAAACCGTTATACGTGATCTCCCTGCGAGCGAGCGGTTTTTCGCTGGCGGTTCAACGACGGTTCGGGGTTTCGCCCTCGACCGTTTGGGTGATGGCTCAACGATTGACCAGGACGGGTTTCCCCAAGGTGGGAATAGTCTAATCATCTTCAATAACGAACTCCGGTTCCCGATTTGGGAGAGTCTGGGAGCTGTTGCGTTCCTTGACGTAGGTAATGTGTTTAAGACAGTCGAACGAATGACGTTTGGTGGTCTTCGTGGAGGTGCCGGTTTTGGTTTGCGTTACCGGTCACCCATCGGGCCTATCCGGGTTGACCTTGGATTTAAACTCGACCAGCGCGATTTCGGTAGTGGAGTCCTGGAAAGTTTGACGGCTCTTCATGTGAGCATCGGACAGGCGTTCTAAATATGAATTACAAAGGCTTGCGGCGATTTCACGCGGTGTGTCGGTTTACTGTGTTCATATGGGTCGCTTCCGCCATCATGTTGCATGCGCGAACCGACATTATTGATCGGGTGGTTGCAGTGGTTGGCAGTGACGTCATCATGCTATCCGATGTGCGGACCGTCACTACGTTTGGTTTGATACCAGATGCCCGCAATGAAACCGATGTGCTCACGCGGTTGATCGATCGAGCTTTAATTCTTGCAGAAGTCAACCGGTTTATTGTTCCCGAACCAGGAGTCGGTGTTATTGAGGCCAAGCTCGACGACTTGCGCAGTAGCTTCCAGACGCCCGAGGCGTTTCTGCACGCACTTGCAGAGGTTGGTATGACCGAGACAGCCTTAGCGCGCGTACTGCTTAAGGGTTGGCGGGTCGAGAACTATCTTGAACAGCGATTCGGATCGATGGTCCAACCAACAGAGGCTGAATTGGCACAGTACTATCGCGGGCAGATAAACCATTATTCGGTAGGCGGGGAGAGACAGCCCTTCGATCGGATTCGTGATCAGGTGCGGCGTGATTTGCAGGAGGAACGTCAAGGAGCGCTCATTGCCGATTGGATCACGAGGCTGTATCTCCGTGTAAAGGTGACCCGTCTGGACCAGGAGGGGTAGGAACTACTTCACTGCGATAAGTGTCGCACGATCTCCAGTACATTAAAGCCAGCATGACTCACTATCGGCGCGATAACACTTCTTCTTGAAAGAAACACGACGCCCCACACCACACCGAGCATCGTGGTGACAAGGGCTGCGTCCCATCCCTGTATTAGATGGCCTGCTCCGAACACGACACTGAAGACCACGAGTCCGACCGGTGCTCCACCTAGGTGTTCTTCGAACCGGTGAAGGATGAAGGCTCGTTGAACTTCTTCGCGTACGCCTCCGGCGACAATCGCCACCAACCCGAAGATAATGGCGTCGCGAGGTGATTGCAAGAGCGACTCGAGCGGATTTTCTTCTACGTTATGGAGCCACGGTACAAAGTTTTGGACGAGAGTCAGAGTTAGGAGTACGAACAAGACCACGCCAGGAACGAGTAGTACGCCGAGACGGACTTCGCGTCCGATCGACCGACTTCCAAGAAAGATCCTACGTGCCGATTCATTGTGGCAACGAAGAAACCATAGGATCAACGTTATCAATACTGCTGTGTCCACGAGTGAGAGTGTAGCGATGTAGAGTAACGACAGTCGTCCATCGCTTAGTAACGGGCGTAGGCCGATCCACGCGAGCAGTTGAATCAACATCAGCTGTGTGGGGAAATCGGAACAGAGCACCACCTCGCCGAAAGCCCTGATGCGTGTTTTCAAACCTTTGCGTTGTTGGTTGAGTGACTGAGGGGTATTGGGCACAGATGGGTCAACTGCGGATGGTGGGTCGACGGATGAATCGATCTCATCTAAGTGCACGGTCTGACTGTACCAGTCCTTGACCGGCCAGGGAAGAACCGTGACGGTGCTTGTACATCTGGATTGCAAGCATTCAGGATTAGGCCAGTTTTATCAACATCTTGCGTTTGACCTAAATGTTTACGCTATATCTTGTAGTTTGAGGCTTGACAAACCGATAATCAGGACGCATAGTTGACCGCCGTAGGATCTAACTAGGCCTACTGAGGATGGTTCCCAGCCTCTCGGTTCGGCCCTTTGAAGGGCGCAACTCAACAGAGAGGCGTAGAACGAGTTATTTCAGCATCCTGCGACGGCCCGGGACCTTGGGGTAAGGTTTCGGGCTCGATTGTTTTTGAGAGGTAAGTTATGGACAGAGGCGCAGCGCAGCAACCACAAACGACTCAAGTTGGCTTGCCGGAGTCGACGCAGCGCTCCAAGTCGGCAGCGTCCGGTCTGGAATTTCAACGGTTCTTCACTCGGGAAGGTGTCGATCCGTTCGACGAAATCGAATGGGAAACGCGCTCTGCCGTAATCGGTAATGAGCGAGGCGAGAACGTCTTTGAACAGCATGACGTTGAGATTCCGAAGGACTGGTCACAGCAGGCGACAAACATCGTTGTCTCAAAATACTTTCGTGGCCAACTAGGAACAGACGAGCGTGAGCGCAGCGTCAAGCAGCTCATTGGCCGCGTAGTTGAAACGATCACGGAATGGGCGCATGAGAAGAAATATTTTGCAAGTCCCGGTGACCTGCAAGCTTTCAGCGACGACCTAAAGTATCTCCTCGTGAACCAACGAGCAGCGTTTAACAGTCCCGTTTGGTTTAACTGCGGCTTTGAAAAAGCTCCGCAATGTTCAGCCTGCTTTATCAATTCTGTGCAGGACACCATGGAGTCTATTTTGACCTTGGCTAAGACCGAGGGGATGTTGTTCAAGTTTGGCTCTGGCACGGGCTCAAATCTTTCTTCCATTCGCTCGTCCCAAGAAGCGTTGGCAGGTGGCGGCACGGCGTCGGGACCGGTTTCGTTTATGAAAGGCTACGATGCATTTGCCGGCGTCATTAAGTCAGGTGGTAAGACCCGCCGAGCTGCGAAGATGGTGGTCTTAAATGCTGAGCATCCTGATATTGAAGCATTTATTAACTGCAAGGTTGAAGAAGAGCGCAAGGCTTGGGCTCTCATTGATGCTGGCTACGACGGCTCGTTTACCGGGCCGGCCTACGCTTCAGTATTTTTTCAAAATTCGAACAACAGTGTTCGTGTGACCGACGAGTTTATGCGCGCGGTGCTGGACGACGGTGAGTGGCAGACGCGTGCTGTGAGTGATGGTCGGATTATGGACACCTATGAGGCGCGAGGCTTGATGCAGCAGATTGCCGAAGCGACCTATGTATGCGGTGATCCTGGAATGCAGTTCGACTCGACAATTAATGACTGGCACACGTGTCCGAACACTGCTCCAATCAATGCTTCCAACCCGTGTTCGGAATATATGTTCCTTGACGATTCAGCTTGCAACTTGGCCTCGTTGAATCTAATGACCTTTGTTGACGAGGCACGTGACTTTGACCACGCGTCGTTTACGGCGGCGGTGCGTACTATGCTCACGGCGCAGGAAATCATCGTTGACTGCGCAAGCTATCCAACGAAGGCGATTGAGCGAAACAGTCGCGACTACCGTCCCCTCGGATTGGGTTATGCCAATCTGGGCGCGCTCTTAATGTCCAGAGGATTGCCTTATGACAGCGAGGCAGGCCGAGACTATTCAGCGGCGATTACGGCGCTGATGACCGGCGAAGCCTACGCGCAGTCGGCACGGATTGCTCGTGACCACGGCGGTTCGTTTAATGGTTACGAAAAAAACGAGGAGCCGTTTTTGCGAGTCATACGGAAGCATCGCACGGCACTGAAGGATATCGACCGGACAAACGTACCAAGTGAGCTTTACGCTGCGGCCAAGCAGTCATGGAACGACGCGGTCGATTTGGGTGAAGAATACGGCTACCGCAACGCTCAGGCAACCGTGCTGGCTCCAACTGGCACGATCGGGTTCATGATGGATTGCGATACGACTGGTGTTGAACCCGACATCGCGCTTGTCAAATATAAGAAGCTTGTTGGTGGTGGCATGATGAAGATTGTCAACCATACGGTGCCGATGGCGCTGGACCGTCTGGGCTATACATCGTCAGAGGTTGACGAGATCGCTGCTTATATTGATGAGCACGAGACAATCGAGGGAGCCCCGCATCTGAAGGATAAGGATGTTCCGGTTTTTGACTGTGCCTTTAAACCTGCACAAGGTGAGCGGTCGATTCACTATATGGGACATGTCAGGATGATCGGTGCCACTCAGCCATTTATTTCAGGCGCTATCTCAAAAACTGTTAACGTGCCGAAGGAGGCGACAGCTGAAGAGATTCAGAAAGCCTATGTTGATTCGTGGCGGCTAGGTACTAAGGCAGTGTCGATCTACCGTGATGGCAGTAAGCGGACTCAACCTCTCAACACGTCGCGTGATGCTAAGACTGGGTTGATCGGAGTAGTAGAAGGCCTCGTTGGCCAACCGGTCCGCCGTCGACTACCCGATGAACGTCAAGCGATTACACATAAGTTTGAAATTGCCGGTCACGAGGGCTACATCACGATTGGATTGTTTGAAGATGGTTCGCCGGGAGAAATTTTTCTGGTTATGGCAAAGGAAGGATCGACGATCTCAGGGTTCGCTGACGCGTTCGCGCAGGCGGTGTCCTATGCACTGCAGTATGGTGTTCCTTTGCAGGTGTTGGTCGACAAGTTTACACACGTTCGGTTTGAGCCGTCGGGTATGACAAAGAATGCGGAAGTGCGGTTCGCGAAGTCGATCGTCGATTACATTTTTCGTTGGATGGCGACAAAGTTTCTCTCGAGCGAAGCGCAGTTTAAAGCAGGCGTTAATCAGCCGATCGCGCCAGAAGGGTTACCGGTCGAGGAACCCAAATTGCCGCTCGATCAGACTGCGGGCAATGGTAATGGCTCGGTTGAACGAGTCACAGCCTCGTTCGCCGCTATCCAAAACCATGAAGATGCGCCGCCGTGTTCGACGTGCGGTGAGATTATGATGCGCAGCGGTAGTTGCTACAAATGTAATAATTGCGGCACGACGAGTGGCTGCGCATAGGTTCGCGGAGCACCAATTGGAACGGGTCGTTGCTGGTGGGCAACGGCCCGTTTGCTTGTACGTCCCTCGGCACTTTTCGCCCTGAGTTTTTGACCTTGGGCAAGATAGGAATGGGATGGATCTCGGACTAAACGACAAAATCGCAATTGTCACTGGTTCAAGTAGGGGCCTTGGTTTTTCGAGTGCCAAGGCGCTCATCGAAGAAGGGTGCCGAGTTACGATCTGTGCTCGTAATGCCGATCGGTTGGCCGAGGCTGAAGATGAGTTGAGGGCTATCTCAGGACGAATTAACTCCGTTTTGGCTATGCAGGTTGACGTTTCGACGGCTAGCGGTATCTCGGAGCTTATCGACCAGACCGTTGAAACATTTGGCGGACTCGATATTCTTGTCAACAACGTCGGGAAAGCTGGTGGAGGGGACATTACCGCTGCGACCGACGAAGACTGGCAGGCTGCGTTCAATGCCACTCTGTATCCGGCCATTCGTGCGTCACGTGCTGCGGTTCCGCATCTTCGCAAGCGTAAGGGTAGTGTCATTATCATGATCACGTCGATTTGGGGCCGCGAATCTGGTGGGAGAATGACCTACAATGCTGTGAAAGCAGCCGAAATTAGTTTGGGTAAGTCGATGGCGCAGCAGTTGGCCCCCGAGGGGATTCGTGTTTTGAGCCTGGCTCCTGGTTCCATTTTGTTCCCTGGCGGTTCTTGGCACACGCGTCAGCAAGCAGATCCAGAAGGCATAGCAAAATTCATCGAAGACGAGCTTCCATTCGGTCGATTCGGCAGGCCTGAGGAGATCGGTGAAGTAGTCGCTTTTCTAGCTTCGTCTAGGGCCAGTTGGGTGAGTGGGGCCTGTATACCGGTTGATGGCTGCCAGTCTCGTTCTCTGATCTAGCAACATACCGATTTTCACATCAAAAATCGCCTTACTGGATGTTCCCAAACTGGAATACCCTCCAGAACGCCGTTTTTTCGTCAGCCCGTCCTCTGAGTGAGAAAGGCTACGCTGCCGGGGGTTTTCGTAGTCACGAAAGCAAACGGGTGGGATTCTAGCAGTGCGTGGATTCCCGGGGATGGTGGGAAGCTATCTCGACACGTTTTAAGATTCTGCCGACTTCTTGGCCTTATTCCGCTTGAGCTGTTCTTTCACTGAGGCTACGGTCTGAGAACCGAACTTCTTAGTGAAGCGCTCAACGCGTCCTTCAGTGTCGATCAGTTTCTGTTTTCCCGTGAAGAATGGATGACAACTTGAACAGATTTCAAGATGAAGTTCCTTCTTGGTCGACCGAGTCTTCCAGGTGGCACCGCAAGCGCACCGCGCTTCGACCTCAAAATTCTCAGGATGAATGCCTTTCCTCACTGTCTGTTCTCCCCAACTACAAGCGAAGCTAGAAGTATATCACGCACTCGTGTGTGTCAATCTTGCGCCAACAGTCTGTCAGGTGCTTCATCACTTGCGATCTGAAGCTTGGATGATTATTTTCCAGAGGTCTTTAAGTCCATCACCATTCTTGGCCGACAATAATAAAACTTGTCCTCCGGTACGGCTACTAAGCGTTTGTGCGACACGTTTGTGCTCAGCCCGTGGCAAAGTATCAGCTTTTGTACCCACCGTTATCGTTGTCAGACCATGGCTCTCCAACCAGGCGTGAGCATCTCGGTCAGATTTGAGATCGGAATGCCGAGAGTCTACTAGGTGAAGTGCCAATCTGACGGAACCGTCAGCAACCGATGGTTCTCTGGCTGCTCTGAAATAACGTTCGGTAATCTTCGCGAATGACTCGGCGCGTCGGGTTCCTCCTCGCGCGTAACCATACCCCGGTAGGTCGACAAAATCGATCGTCTGGACTTGGTTTGCAGTAACGGCAAGCCGTACTCGGTAGATGTTGACGAGATCAGTCTTGCCAGGCGAACGGCTTGTGCGTGCCAGTTTGCGGCGTATGAGAGCGTTTATCAGGCTAGATTTTCCTACGTTGGATCGGCCGACGAATACAATCTTGGATCTGACTGGAGATCTCAGGCTGGCAGTGCCAGGAGTGCTTGAGATCAGATCGACCTGCAGGATTTTCACGGCTGAATATTCTTGGCAGTGGACTGGCCGTACCCCAGTTTTCTGCTACCCGATCGCGGCTCAGTGCGTGATCGTATCGTCCGATGAAGCTGGAGCCGACTCGGATGCGGCTGGGAGAGTTGCCTGTAGAGGTCGACTCATGGCGATTTTCAATACCTCGCTCATTGTTTCGACCATGTAGATATTGAGTACGTCAGTGACATTTTTAGGGATGTCCGCCAAATCCTTTTCGTTGTCTTTAGGCAGGATAATGTCCTTTAGTCCGGCTCGATGGGCAGCTAAGACCTTTTCTTTAACGCCACCGATCGGCAGCACTTTACCGCGCAATGTGATCTCACCAGTCATCGCGACGTCGCGCCTTGTCTCTATGTTGGAAAGCGCCGACACGAGAGCAGTCGCGAGCGTAATACCAGCCGAGGGGCCATCCTTTGGAATCGCCCCTTCAGGTACGTGCACGTGAACATCGGTTTTTCTGTGGAAGTTGTTTGGAATCCCCAGTTCATCCGCTTTTGCGCGAACGTAACTCATTGCCGCCTGCGCCGATTCCTGCATAACATCACCCAGCTTGCCGGTGAGCGTTAGCCGCCCCCGTCCAGGCATAAGCATTGCTTCAGTTACCAGTAGTTCTCCTCCGGCCTCTGTCCAGGCTAGACCAGTTGCCACACCGACCTCGTTTTTCTCTTCAGCCATAGACGGTCGGAAGCGGGGTACCCCCAGGTAATCAGTAATCTTTTCTGATGTGAACTCTTCGTAGAACTGCTTACCTTCAAGCACAACTTTGCGTGCGACCTTTCGGCAGACTGAGGAAATCTCCCGTTCAAGGCTTCGGACACCAGCCTCACGGGTGTAGCGTTGGATGATTGTCTGGAAGGCCTCATCAGTGAAGGTCAGTTGCTTGGTGGTAAGGCCGGTGGCTTTAATAGCTTTCGGTGAGAGAAATTTCTTTGCGATTTCGACCTTTTCCAGCTCGGTATAGCCAGGCAGCTGGAGGACCTCCATTCGGTCGCGCAACGCCTGCGGCACCGTGTGTAGAACGTTTGCGGTACATATAAAGATCACATGCGATAGGTCATACTCGACATCCAGATAATGGTCGAGAAAGGTGTTGTTCTGCTCAGGATCAAGGACCTCCAGCAGAGCTGCTGACGGGTCACCACGGAAATCCATCGACATCTTGTCAACTTCATCCAACAAGAAGACCGGATTCATGGTGGTCGCTTTCTTCATCATTTGGATGATTTGACCTGGGAATGCGCCAATGTAAGTGCGTCTATGGCCGCGGACCTCAGCTTCGTCTCGCACACCACCAAGTGACAGCCGCACAAATTTTCGGTTTGTGGCTCTAGCGATTGATTTTGCGAGTGAGGTCTTGCCAACGCCAGGAGGCCCGGTCAGCGTAAGAATGGTTCCCTTTGGTTTCTTAACAAGTGTTCTGACAGCCAGAAACTCTAGGATTCGATCCTTAATCTTTTCAAGTCCGTGATGGTCTTCATTCAGAATCTGCTCAGAGCGGTTAAGGTCTCTACTTTCACGCGATTTCTTGTGCCAGGGCACCGCTATTAGCCACTCGACATAGTTCCGCGACACTGTCGCCTCAGCCGACATCGGAGGCATCGACTCGAGACGTTTGAGTTCTTGGACGGCCTTCTCTTCAACTTCCGAAGGCATTTTCGCTTCTTCGATTTTTGTCTTTAACTCATCAATTTCGTTTCCTTTGTCCTCTTTGCGACCCAATTCCTTCTGGATTGCTCGCATCTTCTCGTTTAGGTAGTACTCCTTCTGTGCCTTCTCCATTTGCTTTTTGACGCGGGATTGGATTCGTCGGTCCACCTGAAGTTTGTCGACTTCAGCCTCGATGATGCCAGCAATCCGGTTCAATCGCTCAGTTGGCGAAATGATTTCCAACAGATTTTGCTTCTCGTCAACACCGATGAGGAGGTGGGCGGCGATTGTATCTGCCAGCTTACTTGGGTCGTCCACACGCACAGCGGCAACCATTGCATCGTAATGCAAGGTGTTCGAAAGTTTGACGTACTGTTCGAAGAGAGAGACTGCTTTGCTCATCGTGCTCTCGATGTCATCTTCAGTCTCGCGCTGCTTTTCAATCACCTTGATGACGACGCGATAGAAACCCTTATCTTCCTTCCACTCCATTGCACGCGCTCGGTCCACTCCTTCAACGAGGACCTTCACATTACCGTCTGGAAGTTTCAGGCTTTGCACGATGTTAGCTACACAACCCATGGTGTAGATATCATTTGGTGCCGGGTCATCGTTTGCAGCGTCGTGTTGAGCTGCCAAGAAAATCCGCTTGTCCTTCAGCAGAGCGTGTTCAAGCGCCCTGGTCGATGACGGTCGGCCAACGACGAACGGCATCATCATGTGAGGAAAGACCACAACATCGCGAAGTGGGACGACTGGTATAGTTTCGTAGGAATCCACCATAAGGGCGTTATCTCCGTAAGGCTTATCTGCGCGAGGGCTGCTCAATTCCAGCTATCCGGCCTTCTCGAACAGGGCAGTTGGCTTGTCTTTGGCTAGGACCACGTCACGCGTGATCATGCACTCGCGAATTTTTTTCTGGCCAGGCAAGTTGTACATAATGTCGAGCATTAGCTCCTCAATGATCATCCGGAGCCCACGCGCACCAAGTTTTCGTTCAAGGGTCAATTCGGCAATCGCCGTGAGAGCGTCTTCAGTGAAATGCAACTTCACGTTCTCGTACTCGAGAAGCTTCTGGTACTGACGCGTAATTGCGTTCCGAGGTTTCGTCAATATTTGTATTAAGGCTGATTTATCGAGTTCATGAAGTGTTCCCATGACTGGCAACCGGCCCACGAACTCAGGAATCAAGCCGTACTGAATAAAATCGCCTGGCTCCACCAGTTCGAGCGTTGACCCAATATCACGATCTCGCATCGACTTAATGTCAGCCCGAAAACCAAGTCCTTTCTTACCAACACGTCGGTTAATGTCCTTGTCTAGCCCGACGAACGCGCCACCACAAATGAACAAAATGTTAGTCGTGTCTACTTGGAAAAATTCTTGGTGGGGATGCTTGCGGCCCCCTTGGGGTGGGACGTTGGCAACAGTGCCCTCAAGGATCTTCAACAGTGCCTGCTGCACACCCTCGCCAGACACGTCACGCGTGATTGAGGGGTTTTCGTCTTTCCGGCAAATCTTATCAACCTCATCGACGTAGATGATGCCCTTCTGACACTTCTCGATGTCCCCGCCCGCCGCTTGCAGAAGCTTGAGGATGATATTTTCAACATCCTCACCGACATAGCCAGCTTCGGTAAGGGTTGTAGCATCGACAATGGTGAACGGTACTGACAGAAATTTTGCTAGGGTCTGCGCGAGTAAGGTTTTACCAGTGCCCGTTGGGCCAACAAGTAAGATGTTCGATTTAGTTAGCTCGATGTCGTTACGGTTCTTGGTCTGTTTTTGAATTTCGATCCGTTTATAGTGGTTGTAGACGGCAACAGCGAGCTTCTTTTTCGTTTGCTCTTGACCAATGACGTACTCGTCAAGAAACTTCTTAATTTCATGCGGTACCGGAAGAGTCGATCGAACACTCGAGCGGTTCTCGAAACGGCCATCGTCGGCGATGATGTCGTTACACACCTCGACACACTCATCACAGATGAATACGGTTGGACCAGCGATGAGCTTCCGCACATCATTCTGGTCTTTGTTGCAGAACGAGCAACGGAGAATCTCCGAATCACTCTGTTTCTTGCCCATGCTTGATGCTCGTCAATCAGTTTACTCGGTTGATCCGAGCTCTCGGTCCCGCTGGTAGATCACATCGTCAATGATACCGTATTCTTGGGCTTGCTCAGCCGACATGATGTAGTCTCGCTCGGTGTCATCCTGGATCCGTTTAACCGTCTGACCAGTGTGTTTCACGAGGATTTCGTTCAGCCGTTCGCGAATCCTAATAATCTCCCGAGCTGCGATATCGATGTCGGTTGCTTGGCCACCGAGACCAGACATGAGCGGTTGATGGATCACGATCCTCGAATTTGGTAACGAAAAACGCTTACCCTTGGTGCCGGATGCTAGCAATACTGCACCCATGGACGCAGCCTGGCCGATGCAATAGGTTTGCACGTCTGGCTTAATGAACTGGATCGTGTCGTAGATGGCCAACCCAGCCGTGATCGCTCCACCGGGACTGTTGATGTAAAGCAAGATGTCACGATCGGGATCCTCAGCCTCTAAAAAAAGCATTTGGGCAATGACTAGGTTCGCGATCGCATCGTCGATGGGAGAACCTATGAAGATAATGCTATCTTTGAGCAATCGCGAGAAGATGTCGTAGGCACGCTCCCCACGGTTCGACTGTTCGACGACCATCGGAATTAAATGTGCTCGCTCGTCAGTCATGTTCAATTCTCAACACATTACTGCACACATCTGCGACCATGTGCTCGCGGCGTCGGTTTCCAGTTACCTTGAGGCGCTCCACCAGCACCCACTACCACGGTATCGGCAACTTGATGGGATTCCACACTCAGTGAAGCAACTGATCACACAGTGATGATCTTAGCACGCGACAAGAGCAGGTTCATGGCTTTCTCCCGACGGAGACCAATCTCAACACGTGCCATACCACCTTCTTGTTCCAGTTTTGCACGAACAGTTGCGGCTGGGCGGTCGGTTCGTTCGGCGTAGCGAGCTACCTCACTCTCAATGTCTTCCTCGGACGGACTGAGTGACTCACGGCGTGCGATCTCGTCGATGACCAAGGCACTACACACCGCTTCCTGTGCCGGTTCACGCTGCTGTTCTCGAAACTCTTCCCAGTTAATGTTGGCCTTTTTTGGATCAACTCGTTGTTCAAGTAAGCGTCGTGCAAATTCCTCGACCCGTCGATCCAATTCACGGTTGACAAGAGCCTCCGGTAGGTTGAACGTAATCCGCTCCGCGAGCTGTTTTACCAACTCGGCTCGAACTTGTCGGTCAGCGTCCTGCTCAGCCTCTTTGTTGAGGTCATCAGATACACGGGTACGCAACGCACCGAGGTTCTCGAAATCACCAATGTCTTTCGCGAACTCGTCATCGAGTTCTGGTAGGGTTCGACGCTTAATCGCTTTTACCCTCACATCGTAGCGGACCGTTGTGCCAGCCAGTTCCGACGTTGCGTGATCAGTCGGATACGACAGCGTAAACTCCTTTGCGTCATCCATATCGAGACCGATTATCTCATCATCAAATCCCGGTGGGTTTGCCGATGCACCGATCTCGACTGTGACACCTTTATGCGTGTCGGGTTTTAACTGCTTTGGTGGCATCTCGGTAGAATTTGGTCCGCTGACAACCTCGCGTGTAAGGTCAAGCACGACCGAATCACCCTGTTCAGTCAGACGTCCGCTTACGGGGTCAAAGCGTGCAGACCGCTCCCGCAGTTCGTTTAGGGCTTTATCGATTGTCTCCTCTTCGACCAAAATGGGCGGTCTTCTGAGCGTGAAGACCGCATAGTCACCTGGGTCGATCGGTGGCACAGTTTCGAAAGTGGCCGTGAACGTAAGCGGGCTGCCTTTGTTGACTACAACGTCTCGGATATTCGGTTTGTCCACTGGTTCGAGGCCGCGCTCGCGGAGTGCTTCCTCGACCGCGTTTGGGATCAGACCGGACGTCACTTCGTGGAAGATTTGTTCTCGGAACCGCTGCTGAATTAGTTTAGTGGGCACCTTGCCCGGCCGGAAGCCGGGTATTTTCGCACTGCGCGAGAAATCGCGTGTGACACGGTCAATCTCGGCGTCAACGACCTCGCCCGGGATTTCTATAGCAACTTTTTTCTGCGTATCACTGATGTCGGTGAACTCGGTCTTCATTTTTTCACGCTTCGATGCTGAGAATTGGTGCGAAAGGGGGGATTTGAACCCCCACAGCCTCGCGGCCACCGGATCCTAAATCCGGCGCGTCTGCCAGTTCCGCCACTTTCGCACACGGTAAATTGATGACGAGCAGAACACCGCCGCTGCGCGTACAACGCTAGTATAGCTCGGTGCCTAACCCTCAGGCGAGTGGCTAGAAGAATCCTTATTGATGTTTAAGCGATGTACGTGGCTCGGTCCTAAGCTTCATCTGGTACCATGGAGTGGTTTGCGTTTGGTGTTGCGGCCTGTGTGAGGAGCTACGGTGTTCAAGGTCTGCACCTACCCGATGAGGTGAACTGAATGATTGCTAATGACCGCCCGGTTCACGATAGAGGCGCTCGCTTCCTAATTATTGCCGCCAGCCTCGTTATTGTTCTCGCCGGCTTGCGGGCATCAGGGCCGTTGCTGCTCCCATTTCTCGTTTCCATGTTTCTCGCTATCATTAGCCTGCCGTTTATGGCAGTTTTGCGGCGTTGGGGATTACCATCTGTACTAGCTGTTTTGGCGACGGTATTGACGGCTGTCGCTGTCCTGGCCGGCGTTGTGACTGTTATTGGACAATCCCTTAACGAGTTCACCGCTGCGGCTCCTGGCTACCAAGCACGTTTCCAGGAACTCATAGGGTGGGTATTGGAATGGCTTGAAGCGCGAGGCTTTGACACCGCGGGTTGGGGTGCGCCTGACATGCTCAACCCTGCCGCTCTCATGGACCTAGTGGGCGGCACACTCCGTGCTGTGGCGGCAATCGCCCAAAATACGTTTCTCGTTATCCTGACAATGATATTTATACTCGCCGAGGCGTCGGGCTTTTCTGGAAAACTCAAGGCAGCGTTTGGCGATCGGTCGGACCACGTTGAGCGATTTGGCCAAATAACCCGTCAGGTCCAACGCTACTTAGCGATCAAGACGCTCATCAGTCTAGTGACTGGGATTCTTGTGGGTCTCTGGGTCTCTTTACTTGGATTCGGATTTCCGCTTTTATGGGGATTGGTCGCATTCATTTTCAACTACATTCCCAACCTCGGTTCAATCCTTGCAGCCATTCCGCCCGTACTGCTGGCGCTGGTTCAGTTCGGGCCTGCTAGTGCGTCAGTCTTGGCACTCGGATACCTAGTAATCAACATTGGGCTAGCGAACTTCCTAGAGCCTTATTTAATGGGTCGACGCCTCGGATTATCGACGCTGGTTGTTTTCATGTCCTTGGTTTTTTGGGGTTGGATCTGGGGTCCTGTTGGGATGCTGTTGTCGGTGCCGCTAACGGTCATTGTAAAGATTGCACTAGAGAATACTGAGGACCTCCGTTGGGTGGCTGTGATGCTTGACGCTCACCCGCGGCGGTCGACAGCGCGTTTCTTTCGGCGTTAAAACGCGATCCTGGAGCGACCATGTCATTGTTAAAATTTTTGGGTTTCGGCGAGGCTGAGCCTAGCGATGTTGAACGAGACACCGAGACTGTTCATCGTATCGTGAATGAACTCGAACAACTCGATCCAGACAAGGCACGTTATTTGGCCGCGTTTGCTTACGTCCTCGGTCGTGTGGCACATGCCGACCAGTGCTTTAGTGACGACGAGGTCGCAGTAATGACCAGGTTCGTTCTTGAACTAGGTCATATTCCTGAAGCGCAAGCGGTACTTGTTGTTAAGATCGCCAGAAGTCAGAACGAGTTGTTCGGTAGCACTGAGGACTTTCTAGTAACCCGTCAGTTTAAAGAGATGTCCACGGAGGCACAGCGCAGGGAACTGCTCGATTGCTTGTTCGCTGTGTCAGCCGCTGACGACTCAATCTCGTCGGCCGAGGAGAACCGGATTCGTCAGACCGCAAGCGAACTTGGTATCGACCGCGTTGAATTTACGAAGGCCCGTGCCGCGTACTCTGATAAGCGGGAAGTTATTCAAGCCTTTCGTAAGAGCGTAGGTTAGGCGGGTGGACGGGAACTGGAGTCTGGTGGATTGGTCACCGATCCTGGGTTTTCTTCCTCATAGTTTTGGATGAAGGTATCAATCTCGCCGAGGACGACGCTGGTAATTCCGACGCGGAGTTCTTCAGCCTGTACTGCGCCGACCACGCCGGTTTGCCAGGTGACGGTTTCGCGTATTACCTGATCAGGCACGCGCACCAACCGAGCAGCCTGTCGAAGTTCCACATCCACACAATAAATGTAAATACCACTTCCGGTCGTCATATTAACGTTGACGTACAAGTAGGCCCCACCGATGGCGTCAGGAGTAAGCGTAACCCCAGCTTGTCGGAGACGATTCTCCACAGCTTTGACCAAATCATTCTTGGTTAGACCATCGAGCGACGCCTCAGGGATTAGGTCTTCAACAACGATTTCGATGCCCGTCAGACCACGCATGCCACCACTGCTCGCCAGGACAGGCTGTGCGCCGACGGTGGGAACCGAGAACGGCAGGGCAACAAGTGTTACTAAGACAACGAAGACTGTGCGTGTCATAGCTAGGTACCTCGAATCGGAATATGCGGATCTCCACAGTAGGATCTCGTTGCCCCAGGTTCAGGGCTCAGCGACCCTGGTTTGCCATCCAAGCGTCGTAGCGCATCCGTAGTGTTTTGACCGGATTCGCGTTCTCACTGGGCCGGATGTCTTCGTCGGTCGCACTGAGATACATCTTGTAGTCACCGTTATTGAAGGAGTCTCCCGATTTGTCGTCTGTGTGGGCTTGAAGGATGTAGGCAACGTGCGCGGTCTTCCCATTACACGGTGCCTCAGGCCGCGGTTCAGTGTTGCAATCGCACCGACGATCGCCGCCGTTCATGTCGGCTGCTTCCATGGCGGCCATCACGCGGTCTGTCAGGCTTCCTGAAGCAACCTGAAGGGCGAAGACGGCCTCGTCGACCACGGTCTCGGCTGCCAGAATGTTGCCCTGGATAGCGTAGAAGATTGGCTCCCCGGAGACTTGGCCCGTGGAGTGGAGTGATACGGCACCATTACTAGCACCGGAGTAGCCAGCATGCCGGCCACGGAGGTCAACAATCCCGAATTGACGGCGAGCGATCTCGGGGTCCTCTTGGAGCATCCTAATAATTTCGGGCGGGTCAGTGCCATTTTCGATCTGGTTGTGGATTAGCTCTTGGTTAGTCCGCGTCCGGTCCACGCTAGCCTGGGCGGCAGCTACGCCCTTTCCAGGGACCACGACCGCCTGAATATCCATTAGCCCCTTGGCCGAAAAGCCTACAGCGAACCGACTTTGGGCCACACAGGTGGCAGATGCGATCACGACTTCACCAGTGCGTTGGTCAACCGCAACAATCGACCAGGTAGCAAGTCCCACGGACGGAAACGATGACACGATCAATAAAGCTAGGGTTATCTGTTTCAACATGGTTAAGCCTCTTTAAAAGACTTGATGTTTCAGTCGAAGATGCGCGGACACTTTTTCTTTCGTCAAAACGAGAGGAGTATACCAAGGCCGGTGTACTATCATTCCACTCCGGCATGTTCGAGACTAGTGTAAGGAGACTGAGATGAACCCGAAGAAAAACGTGTGGTTATCGGTCACTGTTCTTCTTAGCTTGACGGTGACTCTTGCTGGCCACCGGGTATCCGCGCAGCAGGTGGAATCGCTTGAGGTCGTGAGGGCAAGGTTTGTGGGTAATTACGAACTCGTGCGATACGTCAGTTTTCAACCCGATGGCAAAGTGACCCCAAGGAACTACGTTGCGCGAATCATGTATGACCCTTTCGGAAATATGTCGGCTATCGGTATGCCGACTGACCTACCTCAGAGGGCAGCAGTGTCTGGTGGTGAGCGCACGGTCGGGGGCTTTGCCTATTTCGGGAAGGCTGAGATAAATATTGCTACTGGAACCGTTACCCATCATGTTGTCGGCGCCCCAATACGCCCCGAACTGGTAGGCCAGGGAAGGGTGCGGCACTACGAGTTCGATGGAGATCTGCTTACCCTGTCAATCAAGGACGAGGAGGGGCGGGTTACCGGGCAACTGACCTGGAGAAGGGTATGGTCGGGAAAGTGACCAATGTGGCCGTTACTTTGTATGCAGGGGCGGAGCGACCACTGTGCCCTGATCCGTAAACGCTTTGAGAACTGGTGGGGTGCGTTCCAATACCGGCTGTAGGCACGAACTTGATCGGAATCTCCTTGCGAGAGACACTGTCTATGCCAACTGACTTGAGTTCGTTGATGGAGCGCTGTTGGTGGCGACCAAATTTAAAATGGGAATGATTAGGGGATTTTTACCCCTGTGCGCGATCCTTCTGGTGGCGTGTGAAACGCCATCCACGGCTCCGCCACCACCCTTTACGCCGGTGGGCGACGTTCAGCAGCTCATGGAAATGGTGATCGACCCAGCGGCTGACATCGTATGGGAGGCGGTCGGGACGATTGTCACCTTCGATGGCACCGAAGAGATTTTTCCGAGGAGTGACGAAGAGTGGTCGACTGTCCGTAACAGTGCTATGGTGCTAGCTGAATCTGGCAATTTACTGATGGTCGGTGACCGCGCCAAGGGTGAGGGACCTTGGATGATCATGTCCCAGGCGCTGGTTGAGGCCGGGATGGTCGCGCTTGAGGCCGCTGAGGCTCAGGACCCGGAGGCAATCTTTGGGGTGGGTGAACAGATTTACAACGCCTGTGAAACCTGTCACATGCTGTATTGGTACACTGAGGAAGACGCTGTCATCAGGTAGCGCTGCGTCAGACAGGGAGGGTTGATCACGGTTATGCGCGCTCGGGGCAATGGTCTGGTGTTCGTTTTGGCAGCAATGGCTGTTGCCGGGTTGCTGGTGACTACCGATCAGGCCTTGGGTGCGGAGCAGAGCTTTGAGCCCCCACGTACCGCTGATGATCGACCAGACCTAAACGGCATCTGGCAGGCCCTCGGTTCAGCGCATTGGAATATCGAAGGACATGCCGCCCAGCCCGGCCCGATCGTTGCTCTTGGAGCGATTGGCGCGATACCTGGAGGACTGGGCGTCGTTGAGGGGGGGCGTATTCCGTATCAGCCATGGGCTGCGGTACAGAAGCAGGAGAATTCTGAGAACTGGGTAACGGCCGACCCGGTTGTTAAGTGCTACATGCCCGGCGTACCGCGCGCCACCTACATGCCGTTTCCACTTCAGATCGTGCAGACTCCTGACCACGTGCTAATCACGTATGAATTTGCTAGCTCGAGTCGGATCATCTACATGAGCCAGCCAGATTTTGAGAGTCCGTTTGACACATGGATGGGACATTCCCGCGGACATTGGGAAGGTGACACGCTGGTTGTTGACGTCACGGCCCAGGTGGGGGACACGTGGTTTGACAGCGCTGGGAATTTTCATAGTGATGCGCTGCATGTTATCGAACGCTATACCCCGATTAGCCCAAACGCGCTTCGTTATGAGGTAGTCATTGAGGATCCAAATGTGTTCACGCGACCGTGGACGATGAGCATGCCACTCTATCGGCGGCTAGATGAGAATGTCCAGTTGCTGGAATTCAAATGTGTGGAGTTTGTCGAAGAGTTAATGTACGGACACCTTCGTAAGGACCCGACGCGATGAGGAGGTTGCCGATGGCCGATCGATATTCAGTGATGGCGGTAGTGTTCGGGGTCGTGAGCGTTGCCTTGGGGATTTCGGGACTTCCGGTCGAGGCCCAATCTATAAACACAACTGGTGCCGCTGCAACGACGGTGGATTCGCCCGCAGCCCGCACTCCTTGGGGTGTACCCGATCTGCAGGGTATTTGGGATTTTCGAACTATCACCCCCCTGCAGCGTCCTGACGATTTGGTTGATAAAACCGTCTTCACCCCAGAGGAGGCAGCCGAGTACGAGGCGGCACGTGTCGCGAGTCTCCACAAGGACCAGCGAGTTGAGGACGGTCTGGAGCCAGAGACTGATGTGGCCTACGCTTACAACCATTTTTGGTGGGATTATGGCGACACACTTGTCGAAGACCGACGTACTTCCTTAATCGTGGATCCGCCCGACGGTAAAATTCCACCGCTTACCCCCGATGGACAGTTGAGAGGAGACCAACGGCGAGAGGCTCGCAGTCGGCCCGCACACGGTCCGGAGGACCGTAATGTGTGGGAACGATGCATTGTTGGGGGTAACGCTGGACCGCCAATCACGCCGAGTGCCTACAACAACAACGTGCAGTTGCTCCAGGCTCCCGGGGTTGTCGTGATCTTTAATGAAATGATCCACGACGCTCGTGTCGTGCCGATTGACGGAAGCGCGCACCTTCCCGATGACATCCGCCAGTGGCGTGGTGACCCGCGCGGGCGTTGGGAAGGTGAGACCTTGGTCGTGGAGTCGACGAATTTTAATGGTAAGACTGCATTTCGGGGGTCTGGTGCAGACCTGCGTTTAGAGGAGCGTTTTACACGGGTTAGTGATGACCGGCTCATCTACCAATTCACTATTGACGACCCAACGTCGTTCACTAAGCCGTGGACGGCTGTTATTCCGATGAAAGCGACCGAAGGTCCGATTTTTGAGTATGCGTGTCACGAGGGGAACTATGGCATGGTCAATCTTCTGGCCGGAGCGCGTGTTCAAGAGGCAGAGGCCGCAGCACTTGCGACGAGGGAACCGCAATGAGGACCAGGTCAGCCACAGAGGCGCCAGACGGTAGATGGCAAATTGAGGATTGCATGATACGACGAATGCGGGTCGTAATTGGGTTGGGCGTTAGCTTGCTATTGATGCTCGCCACTGTACCGGTTGTAGCGCATCATGCGTTTGCGGCTGAGTTTGATTCGAATAAACCGCTCTCACTGACGGGTACCGTGACCAAAATGGAGTGGATTAATCCCCACGCTTGGATCCACGTTGAGGTGACACGGGAGGATGGCACCGTTGAACAGTGGATGGTCGAAGGTGGTACGCCGAACACGTTGTTTCGACGAGGGATTACGAGAGATTCTCTAATGCCGGGAATAACCATCGTGGTTGATGGCTATCAGGCGAAAGACGGCTCATTTAAAGCGAACGGCCGCAGTCTCACGCTGGAAGGTGGGGAGGAGTTGTTTCTGGGGTCATCAGGAACTGGTGCTCCGCGAGACGGCGCCGACCCTGTGGAGCGTCGGCGCCCGCCCGGCTAGCGTTCGTGGACTCCGTATCCTGCTCCACGACTAGGAGGCGCCCCGATCGTGTATGGAGCGGACTTGGTCTATCGTTGCCTCTTTCGTCGTCAAGGTGTCGAACCATCCTCGCCGAGGTCGTGCCGGTCTAGAAACTGTTGGATTGTCTCGTAAATCTCTAATGTCTCCGTGCGGTTGAAGCCGCCGTGCCCACCCCCGGGGACGGTGTGGAGTTCATTGGGGACGCCAGCGTCTTCCAGCGCAGCATGTAACCGGACGGCGTGCTCATACGGCACAACCGGGTCTGCATCCCCGTGAATCGTAAGAGTTGGCGGCAACTCGTTTTGTACGTAATTCAGCGGAGAAATGAGTTCGGCAATTTCTTCACGGTTAGGGAGACTGCCTAGCCATTGGACGACGTAGCCTTTCGTATTTGGTCCCTCGAGCACGTCGTTAACGTCGGTAATACCGTACCAGTTGATGATTGCGGCTACCTCGACCGATGGGATCGTTGGCGGTCCTGAAAAGCTTCCTGCCGTGCACTCACGTCCGAGGCCAGTTGAGGGCGGCAGCATTCCACTGGTCAACGCCAGGTGGCCACCAGCCGAGTTCCCAGAAGTAACGATCCGCGCAATATCAAAGTTGTAACGTTCAGCGTTCCGCGCGATCCACTGGAGCGCACACAAGCAATCTTCAACCGCGGCCGGAGCCCTAGAGACTTGAACGAGCCGATAGGTGACATTCACAACGGCCCACCCCTTTTCGAGGTAGGGTAGCAACCGAAGGACCTGCGACTCCTTAGTGCCCTGCACCCAGCCCCCACCATGGATCATCATCAATACGGGTGTGGGGCCACTTGGGTCTGCTGGCAGATAGAGGTCAAGCTTATTTTCATAGTTGTTCGCGACGTGATACACCACGTTAGGCACGACGCGATACTGATTGGACACATTGGCCAGGAACGAGGTGGTCTCACTGAGTTGCGCACTTACTACACCGGACCCCGAGACCAGTATCATCACCACGAAAGCGAATGTGACCGGCCATTTCTTCTGAGGCATCCTTCCCTCCTAGCTGCGAGTGTGTTGTGTAGGCCAATTGAGACTAGTCAAGCCTTAGTGGTGCCAAGCGCTCTGGCAGAAACCTACACCGAGGCCTAGTATAAAGCCAAATCGGTGGACACCGGTCTTTGCATCACCGGTCCCACCGTTCTCCCGATCCACCATCTGTCGAGGTCGTCGCAGAGAGGGAATTATTTGTTTGTGGGGGTAGCTGGCAGTTGGCGAAGCTGAAGGAAATTTCCATCCGCCAAAGTCGGGTCGGAATGGACTCTCACGAAAATAACGAAATCACCTTGAGCCAATGTTTTTCGTTGCAACAACGTCTGCTGAATTGAAGCCGTTTCCAGCCCAGAAGTGGCCACGGTAGTTGAAGAAACACCCCAAGACAGCGCTAGGCGCCGGGCCACGGCGTCGTCGTCCGTCACTGCGTAGATCGGCACACCCGGTCGGAGTGCAGCCAACTGCAGTGCAGTAGCACCATGACGGGTTACAGCAACAATCACCGAAGCTTTAAATGCTGAAGCAAGACTGACGGCTGCTTCACAGAGGGCACGGCCGTGATGCCGTCCCATCGTGCTGGGTGGTGGCAGGGTGGCTAGGGGTACGCTTTCGGCGTCTCTAATAACTGAGTCGAGTGTTTCGACGGCCAATGCTGGGAAGGACCCCACCGCCGTTTCGCCAGCAAGCATGATTGCATCGACTCCATCGTAGACGGAATTCGCCGCGTCGTTTACCTCAGCCCGTGTTGGTCGCCGTTCGAATCGCATTGTGTCTAGGACCTGTGTCGCGATGATTACAGGAATCCCAACGGCTCGTGCTTGTCGCGTGAGTTCTTTTTGGACACGCGGTACGTGTTCAAGAGGAATCTCCAACCCGAGATCGCCCCGCGCCACCATAATTGCATCTGCCTCATCAAGAATGTCTGGAAATACTTCTACCGCTTGCGGTCGTTCAATCTTCGCGACGAGGGCCACCGAATGCCCCACAACCTTTCGCGCCCGACGGAGATCCTCCGATGTCTGCACAAAACTCACGGCTGCGAAATCGACCCCAAGATTCATTCCAAATTTGAGATCGTCAACATCTTTTTCGGTTAGCGCGGATTCCGGGAAAAGCACACCCGGAGCGTTTATCCCCTTATGCTCCCCCAACGGACCACCTTGAACCACTTTTGTGACGATGTCGGTTCCGTCAACCTCTTCCACTCGGAGCTCGATACGGCCGTCGTCGAGCATTAGTTTCGCGCCAACTTTAACGGTGGCCAAACCGGCGAAGGTTGTTGATACGCGTTCGACAGTACCAGCGAAATCCCCAATTGATATCCGAAACGCAGTTCCTTGCTCCAAGAGGATCGGCTTAGGGCCGGCCAACCGCCCGGTACGAATCTTGGGACCAGCGAGGTCCTGCATAACGGCAATCAGCCGGTCGGCGCGAGCCGCCGAGGCGCGAATGCGATCGTACATGCGCTTTTGACTCTCCCGTGTGCCGTGGGAAAAATTGATGCGAAAGACATCTACACCGGCGGCAATGAGAGCATCGATTTCTTGGTCTGTATCGCTTGCGGGACCAATTGTGGCGATAATTTTTGTTTGTCTCAAGCTGATGAACCTCCCCAGCGGAGCCTGCAATGCGAAGCTTCTGTCCTAGTTTGCCTATCTCAGTATAGAAGTCTAGTTTTTCTAGTTTGATACGGCGATGTAAAATACGCGGAAATGATTACAAGAACTAAGGGACCTGCTGGCTCAGTCTTATTGAACGAAAAGCGGCTTTTTGTTACCAGATACTCCAGTGCGGAACTGTGCATGCGACCGAGGACGATGGGGCGTGGTGTTCCTGGCATTGGCGCCGTTGGTGTTGGCCTTTTATCTTTTGTGATGCTCTGGGCCCAACCCCTGTTTGCGGTGCAGGTTTCCGATGAGGGTCAGGGTAAGCGGTTGTACGAAAGCCAGTGTGGGAGCTGCCACGGGCCTTTGGGAAATGGTGGTAAAGGCGCTAATCTGGCACAACCGCGGTTGCGTCGTGCAACTGATGATCAGGCCCTCTTCAACATCATTCGTCGCGGGATCCGTGGCACTGAGATGCCAGGGTCGCCACTCACTCCTAGTCAGGTTTCGAGTATTGCAGCTTACGTAAAGACGCTTGGACGTATCGAACCGGAGGATGTTCCTGGTGATGGAATCCGAGGTGAGACGGTCTATGCCAGGCTCAACTGCGCACGATGCCATACCGTCAGTGGCCGTGGTGGTAGTGTCGGCCCTGATCTCGATGATATCGGCGCCCGCCGGAGCGCAGCCCACCTCCGAGAAGCACTCATCGAGCCCGAGGCGTCCTTGCCTAATGGTTTTCTTCAACTTCGGATCGTTACAAAGGATAGTCGCACCCTAACCGGAATCAGGCTCAACGAAGATGGGTTCTCGATTCAGTTCAGGGATCTTGCAGGTCGTTTCTACTCGTTCTGGAAGGACGAACTCGACACGATCGAGCAGCAGTGGCAACGCTCACCAATGGTGAGTTACGAAGCGCGACTGACCTCCGATCAAACGGATGATCTTGTTGCATACTTGGTTTCACTTAAGGGAGCCCAATGAAAACGCTTTTGCTTATTCTCATCACTGCTGCACCTGTGGCCGCTCAAGTTCCTTATGAGCGAATTCTTGGTGCTTCGTCCGAACCTGAAAACTGGCTGACCTATTCCGGAACCTATGACGCACAACGCTACTCGACACTTGACCAGATTAATCGCGACAACGTCGACCAACTTCAGCCAGCGTGGATTTATCAGACTGGATCGCTCCAGAAATTTGAGGTCTCACCGCTCGTTGTCGACGGCGTCATGTACATTTCTGAGCCACCGAGTGATGCGGCCGCACTTGACCTCCGCACAGGACGCCCCATCTGGACTTACCGGCGTTCTCTCCCTCAGGGGATCGTGACCTGTTGCGGACAGGTAAACCGTGGAGTGGCGCTTCTGGATGATCAGGTTTTTCTCGGGACAGTTGATGCGCACCTGGTTGCCCTTGATGCTCGAACTGGCCGGGTGCGCTGGGACGTTGAGGTCGCCGATTACACCATGGGGCATTCGATAACGGTGGCGCCGCTCGCGCTCAAGGACAAAATCATCGTTGGTATCGCTGGCGGGGAGTATGGTATCCGAGGATTTCTTGATGCTTATGACCCAAGGACGGGCGAACGTCTGTGGCGTTTCTGGACCGTTCCTGGACCCGGCGAGGCCGGTCATGACACGTGGTCAGGTGACAGCTGGCTACGGGGTGGAGCACCGACGTGGGTGACTGGTGCCTATGACCCAGACCTTGATCTTCTCTACTGGGGAACGGGGAACCCCGGTCCGGATTTTATCGGTGAAGTACGCCTTGGAGATAACCTCTACTCCGAATCCGTGATCGCCCTTGACCCTGATAACGGGGAACTGAAATGGCATTTCCAGTTTATCCCTCACGACATTCATGATTACGATGCCACCCAGGTTCCCGTGCTTCTTGACGCCGAATTTAGAGGTGAGCCAAGAAAGCTTGTTGTATGGCCGAATCGCAACGGTTTTTATTACGTAATCGACCGAGTCACGGGAGAGTTTCTGGTGGGAAAGGAGTTTGCTAAGCAGACCTGGGCTTTCGGTCTGGATGAAAACGGACGGCCTATTGAAGACCCTGCGACGATACCAAGTAAGGAAGGCGCTCTTGTCTATCCCGACGATGATGGAGCAGCCAATTGGTACAGCCCAACCTACAGTCCCCAGACCAATCTCATTTATCAAAACGTTCGAGAAAAAGGCGGCATTTATTACCTTGCTGATGCGACTTACGAGCCAGGAAAGATTTACATGGGTGCTAGTCGCCGCGTCGTTCCAGGAGAAGATCCAAAAGGGTTCCTGCGCGCGCTCAACCCCCTAACAGGTGATCTTGTTTGGGAGATTGCTGTCCACTCTCCACCTTGGGCGGGTCTCATGTCCACCGCAGGCGGGTTGGTGTTTTCGGGAACCATGGAGGGTGACTTTTTTGCGGCAGATGCTCGAACAGGCGACGTTCTGTGGCGATTTCAAACAGGAGGTCGGGTCTACGCAAACCCAATCACGTATATGAGCGAAGGAAAACAATTTATTGCAATCGCTGCAGGGAACGCATTAATGACCTTCGCACTACCAAGTTTGTCACCACTTGGTTGGAGAAGTCCCGCCAATTGGGATCGAATTGAAGAGGGAATGTCCGAAGAACAGGTAGTGGCCATTTTGGGGCCGCCAACGACACGCGAGGAACAGTTTCTGAGTTACCTACAGCTGTCTTATGAAGGTCAAGTCGAAGGTAGTGGGTTCGTAAGTGGAAACATCACGCTGGAACGTAACCAGGTGTCAGGTTGGATGATCGAGCCTCCGATTTTTAATCCCTGAGGCCAACTTCGAGCTGCGACCGTCTCGTGTTTAGCCACGTTCGTCATCTACAAAGCTTGCCTCGCGTGGGTCACGGAACCCGTTACCTTTGAACCGCCGACCGCACCGTTTTTGATTTCAAAGAGAAAATTAAGACCCTGCATGGAGCCAAGGAGCTTGGTGTTATGAAGAATGTTCTGAAACTTGTAAGCGTGTCTGTTGTCCTGCTAGCCACGTTCGCCCTCGGTTGGTTTTTAGCTGCAACCGGGACTGGTCAGGCAGCAAATCCAGCTTCCTTGAGTGACCTCGAACGTAGGTTCACTGAACGTATGCAGAACATTGTTCTCGAAGGTCATTTCACACTTGAAGGGCGGGCCCAAAGTGACGGAAACCCAGAACGCTATGAAATTGCCAGCGTCACAAAACTCAATGGTGGGCAATGGCGATTCAACGTCCGCTTGGTGTACGGCAGTGTGGATACCACGTTGCCAGTAGTGGTGCCTATTGTTTGGGCTGGTGATACCCCCATGGTCAGTATTACGGACTTCACCATTCCCGGCTTAGGAGAAAACTTTGGAGCGCGGGTCATTTTCTATGATGATCGTTATGCTGGCACCTGGAACCACGGAATACGTGGTGGCACGATGTACGGCACACTCCGACCGATGCACTAAAATAGAGACAGGTTCGCTGTTGTTCATGAGGAATAGGGCCGTAAGTGAAGGAATCTTGCACCTACGCTAGTCGACCCGTGTCGACTGACGCGAGAGAATGAACGAGATATGAAGCACGACCTCCGATATTTTCTGCAAAGCTTAAAAAAGCAGGCACCTGAGTTGCTGCGGCAGGTAAAGCGAGAGGTGAGTCCACAATGGGAACTTTCCGCGGTGCAGAAGCGGCTCGAAGTCCAGAAGCGACTGCCGGTGCTGTCGTTCGATCGCGTGACGGGCAGTAAGATGCCAGTGGTCACGAACCTCTTTGCAAGCAGGGCGCATCTGGCGCTGGCGCTTGAGGTGTCGCCTGACGAAGTGGTTGCTCGGTTCGCCGAGGCACAGAAAAATGGCTTACCGACGAAAACCGTTTCCACCGGCCCCGTGAAAGACATAGTCTTGCAGGGCGACGAAGCCACCTTGAGCAAATTACCGCTAATAACCCACTGCGAAAAAGACGCAGGTCCCTACCTTACCTCCGGTGTCACGGTTATGCGTGATCCTGAGACGGGTAAACTAAACGCTGGTATCTATCGTAACCTTCGCACGTCACCTACGAGCCTGACGATGAACATGGCCCCGCTATGTCACGGTGCGGAGATTCTCTCGCGGGCCGAGGCAGAAGGTCAGCATGTTCAAGCAGCGATCATTGTTGGTCATCACCCCGCACTTTGTATGGCGTCTCAGCAGCGTGGTGAGCTTGGTGATTTCGAATTGGACACCATGGGAGCGTTGGTCGAGGAGCCGGTTGATGTTGTTCCCGCTGAGACCGTTGATATACCTGTACCCGCTGATGCGGAAATCGTTATAGAGGGCACGATTCGTACAGACACCTGGGCTGACGATGGGCCGTTTGGGGATTATTGGCTGTACTATGCACCCGCCAAACGGGCCCGGGTGTTTGAAATCACCGCAATCACACACAGGCATGATGCGATCTTTCACGACATTTTCAATGTTGGTCCAGAACACCTAGTGCTGTTCTCTCTTGGAATGGAAGGTGTGGTTTTCGACCAGTTAAAGCGAATCGTGCCAGAACTACAGGCGATTCATGTGCCGGTGTGTGGTTCAGGCAATCTAGTCTACGTCCAGATTAAGAAAGGTATTGATGGACAGGGTATTAACGCTGCATTGGCAGCACTCGGAGCGTACCGATTCAAGTGTGCGATCGTAGTTGACGAAGACGTAGATATCTATGACGACGGGAAGGTTTTATGGGCGATGATGACTCGAACGCAAGCTGACCGGTCGATCTTCACCGTTCCTGGGTCCTACGTTTCACGTGTTGACCCAACCGGGTATCCAGCGTGGCAGATGGGCGATGAGGGGGCACGGTTGCTCAGCACACGGCTGGGTATCGATGCTACGAAACCTATGGACCCAGCGTTTCCGGAAGTCGCTGAGCCTCCAAGGGAGCTCTGGACGACATTGGATCTCGCGCGATATATCGATTAGTGATTGAGATAAGTGGTGATGACGAAACGGAGTCGAGAAGTATGGCGAGCTGGTCTAATACTGACACTCGCAGTTCTCACCGCATGGAGTGACGCTCTCTCGGGACAGCCGCGGGTCAAGGAAATTACGTTTTTAACCAACTATGTGTTCATCGGCCGGCACGCCCCTTTTTTCGTCGGTGTGGAGAAGGGCTTTTACCGGGATGTCGGTTTTGATGTCAACATTCTGCCGGCGACGGGTAGCACTTTTGTCATATCTGCGCTTGAGGGTCGCCAGGCCGACTACGGAATCACCGAAGCAGCGTCGCTTGTTCAGGCCATCGGCCAGGGTGCTTCAGTGATGGCCTTCGGTGTCTTCATGGATGGCAGCACGAGCGGCCTAGCGTCACTTGCGCCCTATCCGACGCCGGATAGCATCATGGGCAAGACCGTCGCAGCCTCGTTAACCGATAGCGCGAGGGTTATTTTGCCAAATGTTCTCAGTCAATCCGAGTTGAATCCCTCAGGCGTAGAGTGGATAGCGGCCGATCCTGGGATTTACTTTTCGCTTCTACTGAGTGGACGTGCTGATTTAGTGACTGCGTCAATTGATAGCGACGTGCCTACATTGCGGCGTGTTGCTGAACCGCGTGGCCAGACGGTGCACTTTTCCTCATTTGCCGGGTGGGGTTATGACGTTTATGGATATTTTCTTGTTACCCAGTCCGACCGCATTGCGTCTGACCCAGGGGAAGTTCGAGCGTTCGCTGCAGCGACAGCAAAAGCCGTGGCGTATGCCATTGAACATCCTGAGGAAGCCGCAAGAATTATGGCGCGGCACAGTCCTACGATTGATGAAGAGCTGGCGCTTGCGCATTGGCAGGAATCCATCAGAAGTATTACAAGCCGACCTGTCGAGGAGATTGGTTATGGCTTGGCTACGACCGAACGTCTGCAGCGCAGCATTGACTTTGTTGCTCAGGAATTTGACCTTCGAACACCCCCGAAAACGAGTGACCTATACGCCGACGGGTTTATGCCCCGTTGAGGCAACGGCGGAGGGTACCTAGTCTTTAACGGCGTCTCGATGCGCGCCATTTCAACGCAAACTCCTCGACGATTACGACTGCGCCGATTCCAGCGCTGGTGAATAAGGTAATTGCAAACAGGCAGGCGAATACTAGGGACGTATCCAGACTGGCCTGACCCGAAAGTATTAGATATCCCACTCCGCGATTACCGCCGATGAATTCTGCCACCACCGACCCCACGAGGGCGAGTGGAAACGCTACCTTGACTGCATCGGTAAGATGAGGCAAGGCATTCATCAGTCTTACTTTGTGAAAGATGCGCCACTCGTTGCCACCTGCCAGTTTCGCGAGATCGAGAACGTCGGGTTCTACATCGCCCAAGCCGCTTACTGCATTTACGAAAACAGGAAATAGGCCCATTAGGAATGCGAGCAGCACCTTTGGTTCATCACCAAGGCCGAACCAGATGACAAAGAGCGGCGCAATGGCCACCTTTGGAATGCCGTTGAATGCAGCGAGTGCGGGCAGAACGAGAACCTTCAAAGCCTTAACGTAAACGACGGCAAGAGCGAGGAACACACCAACCACGAGTGCCAGTGCTAATCCAGCGAGTGTCGTTGTTGCGGTGATCCGCAAATGTTCAATCTGCAGAGGTAATGTTTCCCAAAACCTTTCTAGGAAAGCTGAAGGTGCTGGGAGAATATACTCGGGGATACCGGTTAGGGTGACACCAAGCTCCCAAGTGAAGAACAACCCGGCTATGACCGCCGACGCTGTTAGGATCTGCCGGATCACTCGACCCACTGTGCCTCCAGGTGATCGCGAACACGACCGGCGAGGTCGAGGAAACGTGGGTCTTCAAGTGTCTTCGTACTTCGGGGACGCGGGAGGTCTACATTGATGGTTGCTTTTTTCCGTCCCGGACGACCGGTCATCACCACGATGTAATCTGATAACAAGACCGCTTCTGTGATGCTGTGAGTTACGAAGAGCACGGTGTTACGGGTCGTCATCCAGATTCGTTGCAACTCGAATCCCATCCGCTCACGTGTCAAGATGTCAAGTGCTCCGAACGGCTCATCCATAAGCAGTAGCGCAGGATCTAGAAGCAGCGCACGGCAAATCGCCACACGTTGCTGCATGCCCCCAGACAATTCATGGGGATAGCTGCGTTCGAAGCCGTTAAGGCCAGCGAGACGGACCAGATTGAGAGCTCGTTCCTGATACTGTGCCGGGTCGGAGCCACGCATCTCTGCAGTAAATAGGATGTTGTCGACGGTCCGCCGCCAAGGTAGTAACACCGGCGATTGAAAGACTAAAGCGGCATCGGCGATCGGGCCGTCTACCATCCGACCACCGATACGGATAACTCCAGAGGTTGGTGGTAGTAGCCCAGTGATGATTCGCATAGCAGTAGACTTTCCGCATCCGCTTGGTCCAACTAGCGTAACGAACTTGTGTTCCGGAGCCTCAAAGGAAAGCTGATCAATAGCCGTTCCGGTCGGGAAGACTTTCGTGAGTCTCTCTACGGTCAGCGCCATGGGAACGCGGGTGTCGGTCATGCGATTACCTTAATTCTAGTCTGGACGAGTTGAGTGTTGTCAGATGAAAAATGGCTGCATCGAAGAACCGCAAACCAATTTGCGCCCTCAGTCGTCTTTATATACAGCACCGAGTGATCCGGAGCGAAGTTGGTTTTTGCTGTTTATCGAAGAGTCTTCACGGGAGGTTTGATGTTGAGCCTATTGCAAGACCTACCAAACAGACAGAAGTCGAGGGTGGTACGACTGTTGTTTCTGGCTGCCGCTAGTTTTGTGATAGCTGCCGCTAGTACTGGTTGCAGCGAAAAGACGACGAGGTCGGCCTTTGCGCCAACGTCGGTCATCGAAGGTGCAGGTGGTAGCCAGGTGCAGTTTCATAGAACCGACACAACCGTTACCGCGACACCGGGTGTCCCATCGGGCGGACATGGCGGCGGCCCACGACCGGGGATGAAGCAGCGGAAGGCCGAATGGGATGCGCTGACAGAGACTGAGAAGGCCGCAAGGAAAGCCGAGATGGAGCGGCGAAAAGCTGAATGGGATGCGCTGTCGGAGGCTGAGAAGGCGGCCAAGCGAGCCGAGATGGGTGGTCCGCGACCGGGTCGGGGCGGACATGGCGGCGGCCCACGACCGGGGATGAAGCAGCGGAAGGCCGAATGGGATGCGCTGACAGAGACTGAGAAGGCCGCAAGGAAAGCCGAGATGGAGCGGCGAAAAGCTGAATGGGATGCG